>Ga0179596_10000074_pt1 | contig 97624 bp, 83 predicted proteins | sample CZODoug1_1_08_16_FD_155494 | JGI IMG/M metagenome (GOLD analysis project Ga0179596, IMG submission 155494) | Vadose zone soil fungal communities from Angelo Coast Range Reserve, California, USA - CZODoug1_1_08_16fungal (Illumina Assembly) | ecosystem: Environmental > Terrestrial > Soil > Vadose... | reverse complement strand
TCGTGGTGGGGCTGAGCCATGACTCGGCCCCTCTACAACCGGTTTGCCTGGCGGCCATAGCGAGTGGGAACCACCCGATCCCTTTTCGAACTCGGAAGTGAAAACGCTCTGCGCCGATGCTAGTGTCGACTTTGTCGATGTGAAAGTAGGTCACTGCCAGGCTCTTAATTTCCATGTGAACGACACCCCTTCCGGCGAAAGCCGGCGGGGGTTTTTCGTTGTCACGCCCTATAGCAGACGCGTAAACCGCCCCAGAGCCGGCCCCCGACCCTGATTGGAGCCGAAGCATCTTTCATGAGAGCGAATACGCCGCCGCCCATGTCGCGTCGATAGGTCTGGAGCAAAGAGGGTTGCGTGTTCTTGCTCACCGCCACCGCGGTCTTGTCTTTGTAGATGCGCCGGTTGCGGCCGTTGGCTGCGTTCCACACAGGGTCGGGCCCATGCGGCTTGCGGAACTGCGGGTTGTGGCTCGGGATGAGAAGGTTATGGTCGGTGCAGGCGCAGAACACCATGCGCTCATCGAGTTGGAGCACAGGATCGTGGAGCGGCGCGAGTACGCGATCGAGAAACTCCACATAGCGGGTCATATATTGTTGCGGATTCGTACCGGGGAGCGGCACGAGATTCTTGTCGAAGAGGTCGGCGGCGGTGATCTCGCGGGCGGCAATCGCCGCCGCGAAGCGGTCCTCGATCAGGGCGGCGACCTCAACGGCCTTGCGGATGAACTTGGTATCGATGGTCTCGAAACCCGAACTCGCCGTCATCACCATCATCTTTTCGCTGAGTCCGAGAATCTTGTCGGTGCGGTTCGCAGCGGCTTGCAATGTCGAGTTCGACTCGTCGACCGATTCGACCAGCCCGGTCACGGCCACCGCAAAGCTGTTGCAGCGGCCGGCAATGTCCCCGGTCTCGACGGCGATCTGACCTACATTCTCATTGACTTCGGTGACGGCCTCGCCGACCAGACGCATCGCCCGGCCAATCGAAGTGGCGCTGCGGACCACGATCTCCGCGCGCGATGCGCCTTCGCCGCTTTGCGTCAGGAGCCCACGCAATTCGGCGCTCAACTCCCTCACCGTGGCATCGATTTCGGCTGTTGCCTCGCTGGTCTGTTTGGCCAGGATCTTGACCTCGCCGGCGACCACCGCAAAACCCCGTCCCGCATCGCCGGCGCGCGCCGCTTCGATGGTCGCGTTCAGGGCCAACAAATTGGTATGCCGTGCGATGTCGCTGATATTGCCGGCCACCTTGCTGATCCGCTTCATCGCGGCTTCGAACACGGCTAATTGCGTGCCGATGGACCGCACCGAGTCGACCAGCCCGCCGATCGTCGTCAGTGCCGTGTCGATCTCATCGCTCGAGCTCGCGACCTCCTCGCGCGCGGTCGCGGCTTTGGTCAGCGTCAGCGCCGCCTTGTCGGCAATACGCTGATTGCTGGTGACGATAGTCCCGGTGGATTGCCGAAGCTCGCCGAACAGGTGGGCTTGACCGTCGACCAACTGGCTGACCCGCTGAACATCGCCGCTGACGTCGGCAATCTCGACGGCGAGCCTGCCGATCTCGGTTGCGATGTCTGCGACCAACCGGGCGGCGCTCTCCGCCTGATCTGCCATTGTTCTCCCCTGGTTTATCGCCGCAGATTAGCGCCGATCAGGGACGATTGGCAACGCGTGTAGCGGCGTTGCGCCGCTACACGCTGCGTATCGAGCGGATCCTTTCCTGCGCCTGCGGCGTCCACCAGCGATCGACACTTGCCGAGAGGCCGGCAAGATCGAGACCCGCGGCCGCGAGACAGGTGTCGCGCGAGCCGTGTTCGATGAATCGATCGGGAATCCCGAGGTGCAATAGGGGCACTTGCACTCCAGCGGCCGCGAGCACCTCGCCGACGGCGGACCCGGCGCCACCCATGATGGCGTTCTCTTCAATGGTCACGATGGCGCGGTGCCTGGCAGCCACGCTGACGACCAGTGCCTCATCCAGCGGTTTGACGAAGCGCATATTGACCAGCGTGGCGTCCAGGCGCTCGGCAATCTTGCGGGCCGATTCGAGCAGCGTGCCGAACACCAGTATCGCCAATCCACTGCGGCCTTCGCGTCGCATCTGCGCGCGACCCACGGGAAGAGCCGACATGTCGGCGACGACGGGAACTCCCGGTCCCGTGCCGCGGGGATAGCGCACCGCCGACGGAGATGACAAAGTGGTGCCGGTGTATAGCATCTGCCGGCATTCGTTCTCATCCGCCGGTGTCATGAGCACCATGTTAGGGATGCAACGCAGGAATGACAGGTCGTAGCTTCCCTGGTGGGTGGCGCCGTCGCTGCCGACGAGGCCAGCACGGTCCAACGCAAACACCACGGGAAGATTCTGCACCGCCACGTCATGAATGAGTTGATCGTATGCGCGCTGCAAGAAGGTCGAATAGATTGCCACAATGGGCTTGAATCCTTCGCACGCGAGCCCCGCGGCAAAGGTAACAGCGTGCTGCTCGGCGATCGCGACATCGAAGTAACGGTCGGGGAACCGTTTGGAGAATTCGACCAGACCGGAGCCCTCGCGCATCGCCGGGGTGATGCCGATGATGTTGGGATCGCGCTCGGCCATGTCGCAAAGCCACTGTCCGAAAATCTGCGAGTAAGTCGGGCCCGAACTGGCTTCCTTGAAAATCTTGCCGCTGGCCGGATCGAACGGCCCAGGGCCATGCCACTTGATGGGATCCGCTTCCGCCGGCGCGTAGCCTTTGCCTTTGCGCGTGACAACGTGCAGGAACTGCGGCCCGCGAAGCTTCTTCACGTTGTTCAGCGTCGCGATGACCGCCTTGAGGTCGTGGCCGTCCACCGGCCCGATGTAGTTGAAGCCCATTTCCTCGAACAGCGTCCCGGGAAGAACCATGCCCTTCAGATGTTCCTCCGAACGGCGCGCGAGTTCCCACACCGTGGGCATCTGTCGCAGCACCTTCTTGCCCCCTTCGCGAAGGTGGGCGTACATGCGCCCCGACAAAGCGCGTGCGAGATAATTCGAAAGCGCGCCGACGTTTTCCGAAATCGACATGTCATTGTCGTTGAGGATGATCAGCAGGTCGGCCGGCGCCGTACCGGCATGATTGAGCGCCTCGAATGCCATGCCGGCGGTCAGTGCGCCATCGCCAATGATGGCCACCGCTCGGCGATCCTCACCGCGCTTGGCGGCCGCAATGGCCATTCCCAGTGCCGCACTGATCGAAGTGCTGGAGTGGCCAACGCCGAAGGTGTCGTATTCGCTTTCGCCGCGCGTCGGGAAGGGAGCCAGACCGCCATCCTGCTTGATGGTGTGAAGCAGCGAGCGCCTCCCCGTCAACACCTTATGCGGATAAGCCTGATGCCCCACGTCCCACACCAACCGGTCATAGGGCGTGTTGAATACATAATGAAGAGCGATGGTCAGCTCGACCGTGCCCAAGCCGGCGGCAAAATGGCCACCGCGAGTGCTTACGCTATGGATCAGGAACTGACGCAGTTCCGATGCCAGCTCGAGCAGCTTCGGCTGCGACAGGCCGCGAAGGTCAGCCGGCTTCTCGATGGATTCTAGGAGCGGGTACGTAGTGGGTGGTTCTGCCATCTGCCGCAGTTTATACTGTCGCGGCCCCGGACTGGCAACGACTGACGTTGGTGTAGCGGAATTGCTACAAAGTTGCAGCGCAAGACAGTCATGGCTATAGTCCCTGGGATTACCAGCGTCATGCTTCGCGGAGCTCTCGGGTATTTTGCGCCACACCCAGCCCGGTCAGATGATGCTATCCCTTCGAATTTCCGAGATACTGTCCGCATGGCTTCCGGCATTTCCGACGCAGTTTATCAAGATCAGATACTTCCGCACGTCTCGCGAACATTTGCGCTGACGATTCCGCAGTTGCCGGCCGCGCTGCGGATCTCGGTGACCAACGCCTATTTGTTATGCCGGATCGCCGACACCATCGAGGACGAGCCTGCGCTGTCGCCCGCGGAAACGCTCGCATTCCTGCAACGGTTCATGGCGGCGCTCGCCGGCCGAGGCGATGCGCAGGCGCTTGCCCGGGAGCTCGAAAAGCGCCTGTCGGAGCGGACGTTGATCGCGGAGCGCGAGTTAGTGAGCCACATGCAGCGGGTCATCAACGTGACCGCGGCTTTGAGCGCACCCCAACGCGCCGCGATTCACCGCTGCGTCGAGCTGATGTGCTATGGAATGCCGCGTTTTCAGTCGACCGCGAGCCTGCGGGGGTTGCCGCGGCTCACCGATTTGGATGACTACTGTTACTACGTCGCCGGCGTGGTGGGGGATATGCTCACGGACCTCTTTTGCGAGTATTCACCCGCTATCGCGCGGCATCGTGCCGGTTTGCAAAGCGCGGCTGTGTCGTTTGCGCAAGGGTTGCAAATGACGAACATTTTGAAGGACGTCTGGGAGGATCGCAGCCGAGGGGCGTGCTGGCTGCCGCAGGAGGTTTTTACTCGGCACGGCGTCGACCTGGCGCGGTTGGCACCCGAACCTTACGATCCGCGGTTTGCCGCCGGTATGCGCGAACTGGTCTCGGTCGCTCACGCGCATCTACGCAACGCGCTCGAATACACCTTGTTGATTCCCGGCCGCGAGGCGGGCATTCGCCGGTTTTGCCTGTGGGCAATCGGGCTTGCCGTGCTGACATTGCAAAAAATTAATCGGAATCCGCGGTTTACGTCAGGTTCACAGGTGAAGGTTTCGCGCAACGCGGTGGCAATGACTCGCATATCCACTGATTTCGCCCTGCGCAACGATTGGATGCTCCGGTGGCTTTTCGCGCGGGCCGCGCGCGGACTGCCGCTTGCTCGGGTCGGTGAAACACGCCGGCCCTATCCGGCGCACGTCATCGACGCGCTGCCCCCGGGGGCGGAGGGGACGCCCGAGCGCGAGGCTGAGCGCCCAACTCGCCGTTCCTATGGGAGTTCGGCCACGTGAGTCGTATCGCTCAAAAGCCCAGCGCCCTGCCGACTCCGGGCGTGACCGCGCGCGCCGATATCGTGTCCCATACGCTTCTCAAGACGACGGTGGCCTCCGCCTTGGATCGCGCAGTGGCCCGCGCACGCGATGCCTTGGCCGCAAGGCAGAGTGCCCAAGGCTACTGGTTGTTCGAGCTCGAGGCCGACTGCACCATTCCAGCCGAGTACATCATGATGATGCACTTCCTGGATGAGATCGACGCTCCGCTGGAAAAGAAGCTTGCCGTCTATCTGCGAACTCACCAGGCCGAATACGGCGGATGGCCCCTTTACCATGGCGGCGACTTCAATATGAGTTGCACCGTGAAAGCCTACTATGCGCTGAAACTTGCCGGCGACGATCCGCAAGCGCCGCATATGGTGCGCGCTCGCTCCGCCATACTCGAGCGCGGCGGTGCGGCCCGCGCCAATGTGTTCACGCGCATCGCGCTCGCGCTATTCGGGCAACTTCCCTGGCGAGGCGTCCCCTACATTCCCGTGGAAATCATGCTGCTGCCGAAGTGGTTCCCCTTCCATCTCGACAAGGTAGCCTATTGGTCACGTACCGTGATGGTGCCGCTCTTGATCTTGTGTACGCGCAAGCCCGTGGCCAAGAACCCGCGGAAAGTGGACATTCGAGAATTGTTCACGACGCCGCCGGAGCAGGAACGACACTATTTCCGCGATGCCGTCAAAAAGGGCGGCATGATCGCGCGCGTCTTTCTATTGGCCGATCGGCTCGGCCGAATGATCGATCCCTTGATCCCACGCAGCATGCGCGCGCGCGCGACGCGGCGTGCGGAGGAGTGGATGCTCGAAAGACTGAACGGCGAGGATGGTCTCGGCGCGATTTTTCCGGCCATGGTCAACGCCGTGGAAGCAATGACCATACTCGGCTATGCAAACGACGACCCGCGTCAAGCGACTGCCAAGCGGGCATTGCAGAAGTTGCTGGTGGTGGGTCCTTCGAGCGCCTATTGCCAACCCTGCGTGTCGCCTGTCTGGGATACCGCGTTGGCGGCTCTCGCCATGCAGGAAGCCGGGGATGCGGTGGCGACGGGTTCTGCCACGCGCGGCCTTGATTGGCTGCAAACCGAGCAGGTGCTCGATGAGCCGGGCGACTGGCGCGTCAAGCGTCCGGGAGTGGCGGGCGGCGGCTGGGCCTTTCAATTTGCGAACAGCTACTACCCCGATCTCGACGACACGGCGGTGGTTGCGTGGGCCATGCATCAAGCGCACAACGCGGACGACTACGCGGAAAGCGTGCGCCGGGCGTTGGACTGGCTGGTGGGCATGCAAAGTACGAACGGCGGATTTGCCGCGTTCGACGCGGACAACACCTACTATTCGCTCAACAAGATTCCGTTCGCCGATCACGGTGCGCTGCTGGATCCGCCGACCAGCGACGTAACGGCCCGCGTGGTGACCGTGTTGGCGAGAGTCGGTCGTTCACAGGACACGGCCGCGCTGGCTCGCGCTGTCGAGTATTTGCGCGATGAACAAGAGAGCGATGGGTCGTGGTTCGGCCGCTGGGGCACCAACTATATTTATGGTACCTGGTCGGCGTTGACCGCTCTCGCTCAGGTCGGTGTCAGCGGGCAAGATCCCGTCGTACGCAAGGGCATCGGCTGGTTGAAAGGTCGTCAGAACCCGGACGGCGGGTGGGGCGAGAGCAACGATAGCTATGCGCACCCAGATTCCCAGGCCGCGAGCACGCCTTATCAAACGGCGTGGGCGTTGCTCGCGCTGCTGTCGGCGGGCGAGGCCGGTTCGGATGCCGCGCAACGTGGTGTCGATCATTTGCTGCGGACTCAGGAATCGGACGGACTGTGGAGCGATCCGAGCTTCACGGCGCCCGGCTTCCCGCGGGTCTTTTATCTCAGGTATCACGGCTACAGCGGCTATTTCCCGTTGTGGGCGCTGGCAGCTTTTCGCACGCTTACCCGCCGCGGACTCACGCATTGAACGCGGCGGGCGTCGTCGCGGCCCTTGCGGCCGAGGCGCGCACCTTGGGATCGCCGGTACGGCGGAGCGGCAGTCTGTTCGCCGCGCCTGATGGAACCCTGGTGGCGGTGTCCGGTATCGGGTGCTCTGCGGCCGAGGCCGCCGCCCGTGCGCTCATCGATGCTGGCGCAACCGCACTGGTCAGCTGGGGAATGGCCGGAGGTCTCGATCCCGCATTGCGGGCAGGAACGATCTGCTTGCCGAGCGCGGTGGTCTCTCGAGACGGCGATACTTTTGCCACCGACCCTCATTGGCGCGAGCTTTTGACCGCGGCAATCGCCCCACGGCACACCGTGGTGAGCGGCAAGCTGCTCACCAGCACCCGGGCCATCCAGGACGTCGCCGGCAAGGCGGCAGCTTTTCGGGAGACCGGTGCCGCGGCCGTGGATATGGAAAGTCTGGCGGTTGCGAGAATTGCGGCAACTCATGACCTGCCTTTCATCGCGGTGCGCGTCATTGTGGACACGGCCGGCGACATGCTTCCCGCAGCGGTTTTGGCGGCCAGCCGAAAAGGCCACGTGCAGATCTCGCGCCTGATCCTCGGCATCCTCCGGTCGCCTAGGGACATTGCGCCGCTGGTGCGGCTCGCCGCGCGGTATCGGGCCGCCACCCGGGCGTTGGTCGCGGTGGCCCGCACCGGCGCCCTGGCGCCGCTCGTCTACGGCTCGGCATCGATTACTCGGATCGCATGAGAGCGTTGGTAACCGGTGCATCCGGTTTCGTCGGGGCGGCAGTCGCCAGGGCGTTGGTGGGCGCGGGCTGGGAGGTTCGCGTTCTGGTCCGCGCGGCCTCGGACCGGACGAATTTGCAGGATCTGGCGCTCGATGTCGCGGTAGGCGATTTGACGGTGGCGGAGTCTTTGCCGCGCGCATTGGCCGATTGCGAAGCCCTCTTCCATGTAGCGGCGGACTATCGGCTGGGAGCTCCGGACCCCTCGCAGCTGTATCGGACCAATGTCGAAGGCACTCGCAATCTTCTGGCCACAGCCGAACGAGCAGGCGTCAGAAAGATCGTCTACACCAGCAGCGTTGCGACCATGGGCATACCGGCCGATGGTTCGCCGGGCGATGAGCAGACACCGGTGTCGCTCGCGGCGATGATCGGTCATTACAAACGCTCGAAGTTTCTTGCCGAGCAGGTCGTTCTCGAGGCCGCCTCGGCCGGGACGCCGGCCGTCATCGTCAATCCGTCGACGCCGGTGGGCCCGGGCGACGTGAAGCCTACGCCCACGGGTCAACTGGTGCTGGACGCTGCGGCGGGCCGCATGCCGGCGTATGTGGACACCGGCCTGAATATCGTCCACGTCGACGACGTTGCGGCGGGCCATTTACTGGCCTTTCATAAGGGCCGGATCGGTCAGCGCTACATTCTCGGCGGTGAGGACATGACCCTGCGGCAAATACTGGGGTATATCGCGCAACTCGTCGGCCGCAAGCCGCCGCGCATCCGGTTGCCGTATGGGGCGGTGCTGCCCATCGCCTATGTCGCGGAGGCAATCGCCAAGATCACGGGCCGCAGCGGTCGAGTCACGCTGGAAGGCGTGCGCATGTCGCGCAAACACATGTTTTTTTCGAGTGCAAAGGCGATGAGCGAACTTGGCTACCGATGGCGGCCTCCGTCTCAAGCCTTCGAAGACGCGGTGCGCTGGTTCCGTGAGCGCGGCCTACTGACCTGAAGGATACCGCTGGCCTTGCGAAGATCGGGGTTCGTCTCGAGCTGCGCTGCAGCCGCCCGGCGGAACCTATTTCAACGGCGGTTGTCGCATTCATGCTCGAATTCACGGGCTGGCGCAGGCGATTCGCAAGCAGCTATCATCGACGTGTGTGCGTCAAGTCCGGAGACTGCGTGGAGCGTATAGAGGGTTGTCGCCGTGGATGAGGTTGGAAGCCAGCCAGCCAATGCCCGAGACATTACAGAAGATTTAGACGCGCTCATTCTAGTGGATGCCGCCGACCGGGACCTTGGGTACCTGAGCAAGGCCCGGTGCCATGAAGGCCAGGGTGTACTGCATCGGGCGTTTTCGCTTCTCATCTTCAACGGTGCGGGCGAGCTGCTGATCCAGCAACGGGCGCCGTCCAAGCGGCTTTGGCCCCTGTACTGGTCCAATAGCTGTTGTAGCCACCCGCGCAGCGGCGAAAGCATGGAGGCGGCCACCCAACGCCGGCTGCACGAAGAGCTGGGAATACGTTGTCCGCTGCAGTTCCTATTCAAGTTCCAATATCAGGCGCAATTCGATGCAACGGGGTCCGAGCACGAACTCTGTTCGGTGTTCATCGGAAGGTGTTCTGATCCCATTGTCAGCAATCGAGACGAGATCGTAGCCTGGCGATGGGTCAGTCCGGAAGCGCTCCAAGCCCAGATGAATCCTTACCAACCCGAGCGGTTCACACCGTGGTTCATGATGGAATGGGCGCGGATCTGGCGCGACCACCGTGAAGCCGTGCTGGCCCTGCGGTCTTAAAATTGAGTCACCCACGGCCTCGGTCGCGGTAAGATAGCGTATGGCTATACCCCTTTTGCAGATGTACCGAGTTGCCCGATATATCGCCGGCCGAAAGCTCCGCGGCGACAAGCGCTACCCGCTGGTTCTGATGTTGGAGCCGCTATTCATGTGCAATCTTGCCTGCTCCGGATGCGGCAAGATCGATTACCCCAAGGAGATCCTGCAGAAACGGGTGAGCGTCGACGACGCGTTGCGCGCGGTTGACGAGTGCGGTGCGCCCATGGTGTCCATCCCGGGCGGAGAACCGCTCATCCACAAGGAAATGCCGCAGATCGTGGCGGGGATCGTCGCGCGCAAGAAATTCGTCTATCTGTGCACCAACGCGATTCTTCTGTCCAAGCACATCGACGAATACCAGCCTTCACCGTACCTCACTTTTTCCATCCACCTGGACGGCAATCGTCAACGGCATGACGAATCGGTCTGTCAGGAAGGTGTGTTCGATAAAGCCGTTGCGGCCATCAAGCTGGCCAAGACCAAGGGTTTTCGGGTCACCATCAATTGCACTTTATTCAGCGGCGAAGATCCGGCGGAGGTGGCTGAATTCTTCGATATGGCGACGAGCTTGGGAGTCGAAGGCATCACGGTGTCCCCGGGCTACAGCTACCATCATGCGCCGCGGCAGAATGTGTTTCTTGGACGCAAAGCCAGTAAAGAGTTGTTCCGCGGCATTTTCAGCCGACGGAAGAACCGCCCGACGGGTGTTCCCTGGTCATTCAATCATTCCGGCTTGTTCCTGGATTTCCTCGCGGGCAACCAAGCCTACCAATGCACACCTTGGAGCAATCCAACCTATAACGTGTTCGGGTGGCAACGGCCTTGTTATCTGTTGTCGGACGAAGGCTATGCGGATACCTATAAATCGTTGATCGAAGACACGGAGTGGGACAAATACGGCGTCGGCAAGAATCCGCGTTGCGACAATTGCATGGCTCATTGCGGCTTCGAGGGCACAGCGGTCAACGACGCCTTCAGTCATCCGATCAAGGCTCTCATGGCATCGCTGCGCGGGCCGCGGGTTTCAGGCCCGATGGCGCCCGAGCTGCCCATTCTGTACGGCGACGCGGCGCGGGCGCGCTATGCGGTGACCACCGTTCCGCTGACCCAGGTGAAGCGCTCACGCCAGGAAATGGAAGACACTACCGCGGAGCCGCGCTAAAGCTCGCCTCGGGTGCGAGCCTACTTGAATGGGAGAGGGGGTCTGAGCGACGCAGCCGATCGAGTAGCCGCGGTGGGTGTCGCACCTTCCGTACCAGACGCTTTTGGCGCGCAGCTCGAGTCGTGGCGCGTTCGCATGGAGCATGCATTGGCGGCTCGCTTGCCGGCCGCAACGACAGTGCCGGCGCGACTCCACGAGGCCATGCGCTATAGCGTCCTGGGCGGAGGCAAGCGCATACGGCCGGCACTGTTATTCGCAACGGCGAGAACTCTGGGTCTTACGGAGGACCAGGTTGAAGCGGCGGCCTGCGCGATCGAACTAATCCACGTCTACTCTCTGGTGCACGACGATCTTCCGGCAATGGATGATGACGATCTGCGCCGTGGAAGGCCGACGTGCCACAAAGCCTTCGATGAGGCGACAGCGGTTCTGGTCGGCGACGCCCTGCAGCCGCTGGCCTTCCAGCTGCTCGCACGTGATTCGGCGCTCCCGAGCTCCCCAGCGATCCGGCTCCGCCTGATCGACTTGCTGAGCGAGGCCAGCGGTACTTTCGGAATGGCCGGAGGCCAGGCGATCGACTTGGCGGTGCAAGGCCAGCAACCAAACATCGAACAGATTGAAGATATGCACGCACGCAAAACCGGTGCGGTCATTCGCGCAAGCGTGCTCATGGCTGCCGAATGCGTCCCGGACTTGGACCCGCGTCTGTATGCCGGGCTCAACGATTTTGCCAATGCCATCGGTTTGGCATTCCAGATCCAAGATGATCTTCTCGACGTATTGGGTGATGTGTCGACTCTGGGCAAGGCAACCGGCGCTGATCAAGAGCGTGACAAGCCTACGCATCCCGCGATCATCGGCATTGAGGCTTCGCAGGAGCGTGTAAACTTGCTGCACCGTGAGGCGCTGGATGCGCTCGAGCCTTTCGGCGAGAGTGCGGCGCCGCTGCGTTCGCTGGCCAATTGGTTGCTGTCGCGGCGCTATTGAGTTGCACGAAATGGAGCTGACGAGTGCGTTGTTGGATAGGGACGTCGCTGTTGATTTTCATCGCGACCATGGCGCCGCCGGCGACCCATGCCGCCGAAGCACCGCCGGCGGATCGGCCACTGGATGTCGGACTGCTGGGGCCGGCCGCACCGGATACGCGCGCGGACAGGGTGACGAGTGGAGCGCTCGACGCCTATTTCGAGCCCTTGCCGGGCAATCGGATGCGCGCAGGACGCGGCGGCTTTTGGCTGAGGGTTCGGCTGCCTGAGAGATCCAGCCCGGCGCTCGGTATGCCGGTGCTCATCGTTCATGCCGCGAGGCAGACGCGGGTCGAATTGTTCGCCGCCGGCGCCGCCGTTCCCCTCGCCACCACACTTCCCGCATTTCGCGGCATTCAGGATAGGGTCTATGTCGTGCCGGCCGGACTCGAGGCCGGGGAATCGGTGTACGCGAGCATCGAAACCAGCGGCATCGAGTCCCGGGGAGTGAGCCTTTCCGGGGCAACGCTCGGCGCGGCGCTCGAGCGCGGCGCCGAACATGCTCGCATGATTGCCCTGGCCGTCGGCGCCTTGTTGTCGATGGCTCTTGCGGCGTTGCTGATCTGGTTCGTCATGGCCGACGAGCTGTTCATCCTGTACTCCACGTTTTTCTTTCTGGAGTCGCTGTACATCGCGTTCCTGTCCGGTCAGGGCTTCGACTGGCCCGTGCTGTCGTACGCGCAGCCGTTGGGGTCGTTCGCGTGGAACGTCCCAGTCGCCCTGAGCGGCGCGGTGGGGTGTTTGTTCACGCGCGAGATTGCCAATCTGAAGGAATTCGCGCCGCGCATCTACGACGTCTTCGGTTGGTTTGCGCTGTCCTTCCTGGCGGTGAGCATCGCAAACGTCGCCAAGCTGTGGGGTTTCGCGTCGCTGGTGAGCGCGATCGGCAACCTCATTTTCTCCGCGGTGTCCGCGTTCACGCTCGTGGTCGCATTCTGGAGTTGGCGGCGTGGCAACCGCGCCGCCGGCTGGTTCCTGATTGCATGGAGTCTACTCGAAGGATTCACCATCGCCGTGGCGGTTCGATTCTTGGCCACGGCATCCGAGGACAACGACGTGCTCCTTTATTACGGAATGCCGTTGTCGATGGTGGCGGCGGCGGTACTGATCGCGCTTGGGGTCGCCGATCGCCTGAGACAGCAACGCGTAGCGCTGAGCGATGCGGAACGCCGGGCACGAACCGATCCGCTCACAGGCGTGCTGAACCGTCGCTCTCTGCTCGAACGGCTCGAAGCGGCGTGCCTGCGCGCCCGAGCGCGCGGCTTGCCCATCGCTCTTCTGTTCATCGATCTCGACCATTTCAAACTGATCAATGATTCCTTTGGCCATCAAGCCGGTGATGCTTGCCTGCGAGCGATCATCGACCCCATCCACGCGGAGCTGCGGCAGTCGGACGTCATCGGGCGCTATGGCGGCGAGGAGTTCGTCGTGATCTTGAGCAGTGCGGACGCAGCCGCGGCGCGTCCCATTGCGCAGCGCATTCTCGAGCGCGTGGCGAACGTAAGGGTCGATGGCTTCGGCGCGCCCATTGCGCTCACGTGCAGCATCGGCGTTGCCGCCAGCGATACTCTGGGCGTCTGGGGCGAACATCTGGTTGCCTCGGCGGATGCCGCGGTCTATGCCGCAAAGCGCTTGGGTCGGAATCAGGTGCAAATGGCCGCGGCGCCCGCCGCCGGCTAGGCGTCGCCCTCGAGCGCGGGCGACGGCGGAATTGGTGCATCGCACGCTTGCGCATGTCCTACAGACGGTTTAAGTAAGACGTGATGAGATGCGACTTAGGGGTGTCAAAGCGCCCCTGGCGGCGATTCGCTGACCGGAGAAGGGATGTGGAGTGGTGCGCTCGTTGCCGCTGTCGCGAGATGGCAACGCGTTGACGCTCCTTCGCATTTGACAGAATCTGGTCTGCAGGAGGGAAGGAATGCTCCGCAATACCATCAGCCACGCGCGACTCATGCGAGAGTCCACGGTTCGCGTACAGTCTGCTTTGACGAGCGGCGACAACAACGAGCAATTGGTTGCACGCCGTATTCTCGAGAACCCGGCTGTCTGGTCGCAGTGGGAAAACGAGCACTCGAGTCTGATGCGACAGCTGGCGAATTGCGGTGCGCGGCGCGTTCAGATCGCGGCGCTGAAACACGCGACGTTTCGCCTGCTGCATGGAAAAGCCTTGTTTCAGTATCTACGCCGCAGCGAAGTACGGGGCCTCGAGCGCATGCAGGTCATGGCGCACTTTCGCGCCGGACGCAACTACCAGGATGCGATGGTTGCCGAACATCACGTCTACCTGCGCAAAGCCTGTAGTTACCTTTGCACCAGCCATGTCGGGAGCGCGGTGGTGGAGGATCCCTCGTTTCTCGATCCGATGCAGCGATATGAGGAGCTCTACACCGACTATTTCAACGTGTACTGCACCACCCTGGTGGAGACCGTGGACAGCCGTGCAGTGTCGCAAGGAGCCTTACTGCCCCTGCTCAAAAAGCAGCTCAACGAGTACCGTTGGGCGATTCTCGATCCGCGCCGTGCACAACCGTTCTTGCGGCGTGACGTGGAGCTGCACACGCCCACGGGCGACACCCAACGCTTGCCGACCTTGGGATCGCGGCCGAAGAGCCCGCCGACTTCGGAACCGCAGTCGAAGAGCTTGCCGGCTTCGGGACCGCAGTCGAAGAGCCTGCCGACCTTGGGATCGCAGCCGAACAGCCACGGCTAGACGCGACGAGTAGGCTAATCCGTTCTTGCTGAGCGGAGGAACGCCTACTGCAGCGCCAGTTTGCGCTCCTTGGGCGACGGTGGCGTCCACTGGTAAATCCAGGTTTCCGTCAGTGGCCTGCCATCCACGCGCAAATACAGGCGTAAATCGATGGGTTCCACGGAGTCGTCCGTGGGTCTGACGTCGAATAGTGCGCGATAGCCGTTGAATTCCTCGACAAAATGCGCCGTGACGTGTTCAGTCTGGCCGCGCGATGTCGTAATCACCGCTTCGACAGGCGCATCCTTGGCCAGCGCGCCGAGTTCACCGCCGGCGAAGTCGACCGCGAAATGCCATGAATAATACTGGCGCTTGACGCCGACGGTGCCGCCGATGCCGGTGCGCGTTGCGAGTGTCTGCGCCAGCGGCGACGCATACGGCATTTTGGTGCCCCAATACAGTCGGTAGCCGAACAGCAGTTCTTGGCCCGGTTTGGGCTTATCGAGGGGGTTCCAGAAGGCCACGATGTTGTCGAAGGTTTCATCCACCGTGGGTATCTCGACCAGCTGCACCGCTCCTTTGCCCCATCCGCCATTCGGCCCGATTCTTGGCTCGACCCACAAGCTGGGTCGCTTGTCGTAAAACACCCCATCATCCTGGTAGTGATCGAAATTCCGATCACGCTGCAACAAGCCGAAGCCGCGCGGGTTGTCGTCGAAGTAGGAATTCAAATGCAGTTGGGCCGGATTGATGAGCGGCCGCCAGATCCATTCACCAGCGCCCGTCCACATCGAAACGCCGTCGGAATCATGAATCTCGGGCCGCCAATCGTTGGCGGCGCGGCGATCGTTCTCTCCATAGAAAAACATGCTGGTGAGCGGCGCTATCCCTAGTCGCTCGATCGGCTTGCGCGGATACAGCGCAGTGTCCACATTCATGATGAGAGTGCCGCCGGGCGAGATTTGCATGCGCAAGGCGCCGGCGACGCTCGGCGAGTCCATCAGCGCGTATAGGGTCAGCGTTCCCGAGTCCTTCGCCGGCCGCTCGAACCAAAACGACGTGAATCGCGGAAATTCTTCCGGGCGCGGGAACGCCGTGTCCACGGCCAACGCACGGGCCGACAAGCCGTATTGCCGGGTATCTCCGCCCACTGCGCGGAAATAACTCGCGCCGAGAAAGGCGGCGACATCGGCTCTCCAATTGGTCACGAACTGTACGCGAAAGCCCGCGAATCCGGCGCGGTCTTTCATCGATGCAGGATCGATTCCGCTCTTATCCCACTCGAACATGGCAGGGTCGTAGATGATTTCGCGGGCCTGGCCATCGACGATTTCGTGCAAATGCACCGGCTGGTTGAAGGTGCGGCCGACATGAAAGAACTGCAGGCGAAACGCCAGTCCCGCATCGCCCCATAGAGAATGATCGCCTCGAAAGCGGATGGATTGATATTGATCGTAGCCGAGCTTCGCCATGCTCGGCGGCAGCAGGTCTTTCGATTCCTGATAGACATTGCTCGCGAGATAGTGCGCTTGACCTTTGAGCCACGCGAAATCGAATGGTTGCGGCTGGCCGTTGCCCTGGGGAGTGGGCGCCGGCGGCGCTGGGGGCGCGGCTTTCGACTCCGCGGAGCTCATTTGTGCGGCGGCCAGCGCCAAAGCCGATTTCAATATTGCGCGTCGGGCGATCATTCGGTTGAGTCCTCTAAATCGTGAATCCGGGTGGCTGCGCATCCGGCAGCAGGGCGAGCTGATTGAGCAGACGTGCGTTACCGGCGACCTCGACGCGCTCGATCGGCGTAAGCCATTGCAGCACTTCGTCCAGCGATCGGGCATCGATCAATTTCTGCTCGGCAGTGAAAGCATGCGGGTCCGGCATGCCCCGCGGTTCCGTGGGGCGCGGTAGATTGTCGTCGATATGGGCCACGCGCGCCTCACGATCGCGGGCCAGGTAGCGCAATCCGTCCTCCGGCAATTCCTGCGCGTGAGCTATCAATTCCCGACGGCGCATGACCAAAGCGGGCGTTTCGACCTCTTCGGGCGTACGCAGCAACGCAATCTTCGACAAGGCAAGCCCGAACGATTCGCTTCCACTGGCACGCGACAGCGGAACCGCAAAAATCAATCCCAAGAGAGCCGGCGATACCCAGGCCAGCAGTGACGGCGAGAGAAAATACACGATGGCCGCGGTCATGCAGCTCAAGAGCATATGCCGTTTGTGGAATTCCCACGCATCGCTCCAGCTGGTCCCGCCGCCGTCGCGCCGCTGGGGCTTCCAGCCCGAATCGCGGCCCATGAACACCTCAAAGACATGTCGGCTCTGCACGATCATCAGTATGGGCGCGTACAGGGCGGAGAGTATGGTCTCCAATACAAAGCTCGCGACGATGCCGATGACGCCGCCGCCGCCACGACGAATGCGTCTCGATAGTAATGCGCGCGTGAGACCGAGCATTTTGGGAATCAGCAGCACGACCATGCTGAACCAAAACAGGGTCATCATCAGTTCGACATCGAATCGAGGCCAGGTGGGAAAGAGTTGGAAGTCGTGATTGAAATATTCCGGCCGTATCAGGTGCGACTGCACCGAGAGCGCAAAGCCGACGCCCAGCATCAGCAGCCACAATGGCGATGACAGGTAGCTCATGATGCCGATGCCGAGATGCAACCGGCTCGTGAAACTCAAGCCGGCAGCGCCGATGATTTTCATGTGTTGCAGATTGCCCTGGGCCCAGCGGCGATCGCGGATGGCGACGTCGATCAGCGATGGCGGGGACTCCTCCCATGAGCCGCCGAAATCGGTGGCCATGCGTATCTTCCACCCGCCGCGGCGCATCAGCGCTGCTTCGACGAAATCGTGCGACAGGACGTGGCCTCCAAAGGGCTTGCGTCCCTTGAGTATGGGCAGGCCGCAGTTCTGTGCGAATGCCGTCATCCGAATGATGGCATTGTGGCCCCAGTAATTGCAGCTGTCGCCCGACCATGCGGCCAGCCCGCGAGTGATGACGGGCCCGTAGACGCATGCGGCGAATTGCTGCAGGCGGCCGAAGAACGTTCGCGCACCGATGAGTTGCGGGGCGGTCTGCAAGATCCCGAGCGCAGGGTCCGCCAGCATGACTTGCACGAGCCGCAGCAGCGTCGGCGCGTCTATCAGGCTATCGGCGTCGAGCACGATCATGTGATCGTAGCGACCGCCCCAGCGAGTGACGAAGTCCTCCAGATTGCCCGACTTGCGGGCCACATTCTTCCACCGTCGCCTGTACCAGACCGGCATGACGGACAGCAACGATGTGCGCAATCGATGAATTGCCGCGGTTTCGCGGATCCACGAGTCGGCGTTGGTGGAATCCGACAGCACGACAATTTCGAATAGACTGCTGGCCTCGATATCTTTCAGGGCCTCCGCCATGGCCCGCAGTGCGGCCGTCGTGCGCACGGGATCTTCGTTGTAGATGGGCATGACCAGAGCAGTGAGCGAGCCGTCCGGCGAGGTGCGTGGCGTGCCGGCGTGTCCCGGGCTGTCGGAAGCAGGGCCGGCGCGCCCCGTAGGATCACGCCGCTTGGAGGCGCCGGCAAGCACCGAGCCCGCGGCGAACGCGATCCAGCCCAGCGAAACGGCGAAGAAGAAGATCATCGTACCCTGCAGCAACGTCATGCTCGCGAAGCGCACGACCTGCAGCATTTGATAAATACCGTAAGTCGAAACTCCGAGCGTGATCGCCACCAAAATGAAGCGCGCGAACGACACCGCAGCCGTCGAGCGCTCCCGGGTGCGGCGTGACGGCTTGTAGCGCAGATCCTGGGGCAGCATCCCCAGGCGAGCCTCGGGCGGCATGCCGCCCGAGCCGCCCACATGTTGGTATGCGACGGCGGAGTTCAGGTGGCGGTCCATCGGTAGAGCCAGGTTTCGGTGACCGGCGCGTCGCCGCGCATGACGCGCATCCGCAACTCGATGAGCTCGGCATCGTTCGGATCGATCTCGAAACTGGCGCGTAGTCCATGAACCGAGCCGTTCGACTTCAAGGTGGCATTGGATATTCTGCCGGTGGATGCGGCGAGATCGAGCCGCAATCCGTCGATTCTTTCGCCGGCGCCCACGAAATCCAAAATGAACACTCGGCGCTTCCCGTCGATGCTGGCACCGGAGCGAGTGGCAAAGACCTTGCCCATGCCCTTCGGTAACGCAGGTTCCGCCAGCCAGGTGATGCGATATTCGAAATGTGCCGGATGATTTGCCGCGAGCCCGTGCAGGGGGCGCCAAAAGGCGACGATGTTGTCGTTGCTCTCGCGGCCGGACGGTATCTCCACCAGCTCCACGGCGCCCGGGCCCCAGTCGCCTTTGGGCTCAATCCACGCGCTGGGCCGCCGCTCGTATTGATTCTCGAAATCCTGAAAATCGCTTTGATCTCTCGAGCGCTGTACCAGCCCGAAGCCCTTGGGCTGCTGGGTCGTGAAGGTCGACACTTGCAGCTTTATGGGGTTCACCAGCTGCCGGAAAATCTGCTCGCCCGAGCTCGAATCGATCATGAGGCCGTCCGAGTCATGCACCTCGGGACGGTAATCATCGAGGCGGCCGCGGTTGGTTTCGTCGAAGAGGAACATCGATGTAAGGGGTGCGATACCGACGACGCGCATGTCGGTGCGTGGAAATACCGTTAATTCCACATCCATCAGTGTCTCGACGCCTGGCTGCACCGTAAAGCGGTAGGCGCCGGTTGCCGAGTCGCTTTCGAGCAGGGCATAAATGACGACGGAGTTGGCGCGTGGGCCCGGCCGTTCAACCCAGAAATGAGTGAAGGCGGGAAATTCCTCGCCGGAGGGTTCGGCTGTGTTGATTGCGAGGCCGCGCGCGGAAAGGCCGTAGAGAAGATGCTGGGCAACGGCACGGAAGTAGCTCGCGCCTTGGAACACCAAGAATTCGTCCCAGATTTTTTTTGAATTGATTTGGCTGCGGATGCGGAATCCCGACAGCGGTAGGGAAACCTTCTTTCCCAACTGCGGCAGCGAAGGGCTGATCTCGAACATGGCCGGCGTTGCCACCAGGTCCTGCGCCATGCCGTCCTCGACCGTCGAGACGGTCACGGCAACCGATTGCAGATTGTATCCGGTACGCAGCAGCTCCAGCCTGAAGGGAACTTGTTCCGAACGCCAGACTCCGGCATTCGGATTGAAGTGAATGCTGCGGTATTGCTCCGGGCTCAGTTTATCCAGCCCCGCCGGCAAGGTACTGCGCTGCGGTGAATAGGGCTTCTGGGCACGTCGTTTCGCGTCCTCGAGCAAGGTGTCGAAGGAAAACGCGTAGCTTCCCGCGGCGTTGTCGGCACCGGAGGGAGGGGCGGCGGGCGGCGGCGCAGCGGGTTTCCCGCGCGGCCGGCCGGCGCCGTGCGCCGTCATCGCCACCGTCGCGAGGGCGAGCACCCAGAGTGAATTGGTCAATGAAACCGGCACGGCAGCTACCCCAAATTAGCCCGAAGGAACCCCAAAGTTAGCCCGAAGGCGTGATGCGTCGATTTGCCGGATCGGCCCCAACGTCAGCGTACTATCGCAGGCGACCTATTTCAGGTTTTTTCGCCCTCACCTGGCCGTCACCTTGATGAAACCGGTGTGCTCTGTCAACGGGCAGAGCGTGGCCTTCTGTCCGCCGTGCGCCTGCTATAGTCTGCGGGCATGCCAGAACCGGTTACGCCTGCTCGAGAACGGCAAAGCGCCGGCGCCGTACTCATGGTGCGCCCCGCCCGCTTTGCATTCAACCCGCAGACGGCTGCCAGTAACGCCTTCCAATCCGCAACCGCAGCCGATCTCGAACCGAAAAGCGACGCCGGCGCAGCGCAAGAGCTGGCATTGCGCGAATTCGACGGCTTGACCGCCAAGCTGATCCGTGCGGGTGTCGATGTGATCGCGGCTGAGGATACGGCGCCGCCGATCAAGCCCGACGCGGTCTTCCCCAATAACTGGGTGAGTTTTCATCACGACGGCACGGTGGTCCTCTATCCGATGCTCGCGCTCAATCGGCGTCTGGAGCGCCGTGAGGATCTCGTGCGCCAAGTTACACGGGAAGGCGGATACCGCACGTCAAGGACCGTCGACCTGAGCTATCGTGAGCACCAAGCGAAGTTTCTCGAAGGTACGGGCAGTTTGGTGCTGGATCGGGCCAATCGGATCGCCTATGCCTGTCTGTCGCCGCGCACCGACCTCGACGTACTCGGCGAGTTTGCGCAGCAACTCGACTATGATCTGGTCATGTTCGAGGCTTTTGATGCTGCGGCCAAGCCCGTGTACCACACCAACGTATTGATGGCGATCGGGACCCGTTTCGCGGTGGTGTGCGCGGACGCGATTACTCAACCGACGCACCGCGCCGCCGTTTCCGAGCAGTTGCGCGCCACAGGGCATGAAGTCATCGAGATATCGATGCAACAAATGGCGCAGTTTGCCGGCAATGTACTGGAACTCGCTCCGGCCCCTGGCAACGTCATTGCCATGTCGACCACCGCGTGGCGTAGTCTCGATCCCGCCCAACGCCGGATTTTGGAGGGTCATGGCAGCGTGGTGGCGGCCGATATTCCGGTCATCGAACGGCTGGGCGGCGGCGGGGTCCGCTGCATGCTGGCGGAAATCCACCTCCCCAAACGCTGACGGCGTCTCCGGTGGCATAATTCGCTCATGTTGGAACTTGCCGTCAAGTCGCTGTTCGCTTATCTCCTGGGCACGTTGCTCGGCAGTTTGATCCTCGGGCGTCTTCGGGGCGTCGATATCCGCCGCATGGGCAGCGGGAATGCCGGAGCGACCAATGCGCTGCGCACTCAAGGCAAAGTATTCGGAGCGTCGGTGTTGATACTGGATATCGGCAAAGGAGTGCTTGCGGTGCTGTGGCTGCCGGCGCTGGTCCTGCCGGGCGTGAGCCTGGATCCGGATGTAACCCGCCAATGGCTTACGCTTGCATGCGGCTTTGCCGTCATCCTCGGGCACGTCTATCCGGTGTGGTTCGGGTTTCGTGGTGGAAAGGGCGTGGCAACCGTGGTCGGCGTCATCGGTGCGCTGGATCCACGCCTGCTGGTACCTGTGATTCTGTGCTGGTTGTGCGTCGTGCTGCTGACCGGCTTCGTGGGTCTTGCCAGCATGCTGGCCGGGGCGGCGCTGGTCGTCGCAGTGTACATTTCCGAGCCCGCGAACACACCGCTGCTGGAGTTTTGCATTCTCGTCACTGCCCTGGTGATTTACACGCATCGCGGGAACATCGCGCGCATGGCGGCCGGCACGGAGCATCGCGCACGACGACTATGGCTGTTTCGATCGCGAGCGGCCTAGATCACCCTTCGCTGCTGGTGCTGCTGGCGGACGGCCGGCTGCATTCCGGCGAATGGCTGGCGCAAGAGCTCGGCGTGAGTCGCGCGGCCGTCTGGAAAGGGATCGAGCGACTGCGCATGCGGGGCATAGACGTCGATGCAGTGCCGCGACGCGGATACGCATTGCCCGGGGGGGCGGTCGAGTTGCTCGAGGAGGGGCGGATTCGCAGCGCCGTTGCGAGCGAGCGGGCAGCGCGCCTGCGAAGCCTCGACCTCAAGTTCGATGTCGATTCGACCAACACCCGATTGCTCGCGGCCGCTCCGCCGCCTGTCGGATACGCGGATGTGATGCTGAGCGAACTGCAACACGCGGGGCGAGGACGCCGCGGGCGTCACTGGATCGCGCCTTTTGGCTGCGGTGTCGCCCTGTCGATGGGTTGGTCATTCACCGATGCATCGAAGGCGAGCCCAACCTTGAGCCTAAGTGTCGGCGTTGCGGTGGCGCGAGCCTTGGCGCGGGCCGGCGCCTTGGGGCTGGGACTCAAGTGGCCCAATGACATCTGGCTGGGCGAGCGCAAAATCGGCGGCGTACTGATCGAGTTGCGCGCTGAGGCCGGTGGACCTGCCCATGTCGTGATCGGGGTGGGCGTCAATGTCATCTTGGCGCCGGCGACACGTGCCCAGATCGAAGCGGTGGGGGTTCAGGTCGCGGCAGTCGCCGATGCGTGCACTGCACCGCCCTCGCGCAATTTCATTGCCGGCGCCATCATCGACGAGCTTTTGAGTATGCTGGCGGACTTCGAGCGCGAGGGTTTTGCCGCTTTCCGGGCGGCGTGGACCGCGCTCGACGTACTGCGCGACCGGCCGGCGCAGGTTCTGACGGGAGAGAACGTGATTTCCGGAACGGCGCGCGGGGTGAATGCACACGGTGCGTTGCAGCTGGAACGGGAGGGCCGCCTGCACGAATTCGTGTCCGGCGAGGTTAGTTTACGGGGGATGGGGTCCATTTGACGCTCGCAAAAGCCATTGTCGTATGCCTCGCATTGGCGAACGTGGTCTATTTTTTGTGGACGCATGGCATCGGCAAATCGCAGGAAGCGCCCGCGACTCCGCCTGCGACGACTCTGAAGCTGGTCTCCGAGGCCCCTGAGACCGCGCATCGGGCGGCTTCCGAAGGTAGCGGCGTCTCGGGATCGAGCAGCGGCCGACCCGCCGACTCGGTTAGCGACGGGGGAGCCACAGGTCTTTTGACCAACGTGAAACGCTGTATCACCGTGGGGCCTTTCCGTGACGTCGCCGAGGCCGCCCGCGCGGCCAGCACGCTGCGCGGCGGGGGTTACGATCCGCGACAGCGCGTCGTCGACGGAGAAGTTTGGGCGGGGATATGGGTGTATTTGCCGATTCCTGCCAGCCCCGCCGCCGGCGACCAATTGCTTTCAAAACTGAAAGCCGCCGGGATCGATGACGCGCTCGAAATGCCGGGACCGGTCGATGGATCCGTTATTTCGCTCGGTCTTTTCAGCGACCAGAAGCGTGCGCGGGCCCGCGTGGCACAGGCACAGGCCCTCGGCCTCAATCCGGGAATTGCCGATCGAAAACGCACCGGAAATGTCTACTGGGTCGACATCGATCTCAAGCCCACCGACGGGTTGCTGAATCCATCGGATTTGCAAGGCGAGGCGGGGCGCATCTCGCGGTTGGAAGTCAACGCATGCCCGCCAGCCGCGGTTGCGCAGCCATGAGCGCGGGAGTCTCTTTGGGCGGACACGACGTGGTCCTGCGCATCGCACGTGCCTTGGGCGCGCTGGTCGGATACGGCTGCCTCACGGCTTTTCTGTGTCTCATCAGCCTGCAGATCTATCGCTGGTTCCGCGAAGGGGAGTGGACGCATTTCGGCGTAAGCGAGGGATTGCGTATCGGGTTGTCGCACTGCTGCGTCAAGGACGGCGATACCGGTCGAATTGCGGCGCTGGCCCACTGGCTCGATGCACCGGTCGATTGGTTGGGACTGCACAAGCTGCTCGAGATCGTGCCAGCTTCGCTGGCATTGTTCGCGATAAGTATTCTCGGAAACAGTGTTTTCATTTACTGCCGTGACCGTATCGCCGAACGCGAGCGTCCCGGTCCGGTTCGAGAATAGATATGCCCTCGCGGTTCCGGGGCGGCGCGGCGTCGGACGGCACCTCTGTAGTACTATCGGCACCCCGTAGCGGCTATGGAGTGTCCGTCGTTGCAAGAATCCTCAAGTGTGCACGTGCCCGTGCAGCCGATCCGCCGTGTCCTGCTGGCGAGTTTGATCGGTACGACCATCGAGTTCTTCGATTTTTATATTTACGCCACCGCCGCTGTGTTGGTTTTCCCCATCTTGTTCTTCCCCAAGCAAGATCCGGCTACCGCGAAGATGCAGTCGTTCGCGACCTTCGCGCTGGCATTTTTCGCCCGTCCCATCGGGTCGGCTTTGTTCGGGCACTTCGGTGATCGAATAGGACGCAAGGCGACGCTCGTTACGGCGTTGCTGACCATGGGTATTTCCACGGTTCTCATCGGCCTGTTACCGACGTATGCGTCGATCGGAGTCGCGGCCGCCGTGTTGCTTGCGCTTTGCAGATGCGGGCAGGGCTTGGGATTGGGCGGCGAGTGGGGAGGCGCAGTATTGTTGGCTACGGAGAATGCTCCGCCCGGCAAGGAGGCGTGGTACGGCAGCTTTCCGCAGCTTGGCGCGCCGCTCGGATTCCTGTGTTCCACCGCCATTTTTTTGCTCATCAGTACCTATCTGAGCGCCGGTGACTTATTGAGCTGGGGATGGCGTGTGCCGTTCTTGGCCAGCGCGGTGCTGGTGCTCGTCGGTCTGTACATTCGGCTGCAACTGGTGGAGACACCCGCGTTCAGGCGCAGTCTCGAGCAAGGCGAGCGCGTACGAGTGCCGATTCTGGTGGTTATCACGAAGTATCCGCGGGAACTCATCCTGGGAATATTGGGTACCACCACGACGTTCTTGGTGTTCTATCTCATGACGGTGTTCGCGTTGAGTTGGGCGACCACGGCCCTCAAATTTGCGCGCGGCGACTACTTGGTTCTTCAAATGGCGGGCGTGCTGTTTTTCGGACTGACCATACCCCTCTCCGCCGTCCTCGCGGACCGTATCGGCGGCCGCATGATGCTCATGATCGCGACGGTTGCGATCATGCTGTTCGGTTTCGCCTTTGCACCCTTGTTCGGTGCTCACGACACTTTCAAAGTGTTCATTTTCTTGGCTGTCGGCTTTTCGCTGACGGGATTTACCTACGGCCCACTCGGCGCCGCTCTCGCGGCATTGTTTCCGACACCGGTGCGTTACACAGGCACATCCCTGACCTTCAACTTCGCCGGTATCCTAGGCGCCTCGTTGGCTCCTCTGATAGCTACGCATTTATCGTCGAATTACGGGCTCAAATATGTCGGCTACTATCTGTCGGCGGCGGGGCTCGTTACATTGGTCGCATTGTCGTCAATCGGGGAGAAGCCATGAACAGCTGTAATTTGCGAAGACTTGCGTGGCGCGTCGTTTCGTTGGCAATGTGTTGCTGTCTGTGCGCCGGTGTGCCTGCGGAGGCGGCCGATCGCTTCGACGCCGCAGTCGCGCATGCCGGGCGGAGCGCTGCCGACCTCAGGCGCGACGGCCTCGATCATCCGGCAGAGATTCTGCGCCTCACCGGCATCAAGCCCGGTATGCGGGTGGCCGACGTGTTGGCCGGCGACGGATATTACAGCGAACTATTGAGCTATGTCGTCGGCCCGAAGGGACGCGTACTATCGATCAACAACGCGGCATTCGACGGGTGGAGCGACGGTGACCGCCAAGCTCGGCTGGCCGGCGATCGGCTGCCCAATGTGCAACATCAAACCCTGGACCTCAACGACATGCATATCCCCAACGGGAGTTTGGATGCCGTTCTGCTCGTCAAGGTCTACCACGACTTGTATTGGGTGGATACCGAGGGAAAGTGGCCGAAGATCGACACCAGCGGCGTGCTATCGCAGTTGGCCAACGCGTTGAAACCGGGCGGCGTCTTGTTGGTCGTGGATCACTCCGCGAAGGCGGGCAGCGGTGCCGCTGATTCGTCCCGCTTGCATCGGATCGACGAGAGTTACGCGGTCAGGGATATTGAATCTCAAGGCCTCGAAAAGGTGGCTGAAAGCGACGTGTTGAGAAGCCCTGGCGATGCGCGCGATCAGATCAGCTTCAAGGGACCGATGTTGGGAAAGACAGACCGATTCGCATTGGTTTTTCGCAAACCCGCGCATTGAGAGTGTCCATCACTTTGGTTCGGCGACGAGGATGACAAAACTGTCCGGCACGATGCTGGGCCGCGGATGAGGTTGATCGCCGGTCGGCGGCGGTGGGTCGCCCAAGTGAGCCGCAGCGAGAAAAATTCTGTGAGAGGCGGGATCCAATGCCATGGTTCTTGCGCTCTTCTGGGTCTGCACGGACGCGATCACGCGGTACTGATCCGGCGTTTCCTGGTGGATCACGGTAAGGGTCCCATCGGCTCCGTTGGAGCTGAACACGAATCCTAGATCGCCGTCGAAGGCGGCCGCATCCGGTCCGTCTCCGATCGCGATGCGAGCAACCTGTCGTCCCGACGCAGAATCGGTCACGACCATGACCTGGTTCCCGCACACGGAGAACAGGCGGTGATTCATCGCATCGATCGCCAGACCCGTGGGATTCATACAGCCCGGCAACGACCAGGTCGCCCTGATCTTGAGCGATTTGGCGTCAATGGCGATGAGCTTGCCGGTTTCGGTTTCGATGTTGACGAACACGGTACCCGCTGCATCGGTCACCATGAATTCGGGCTGTCCCGGCAGTGCAATGCTCGTCATGACTTGCAGAGTCGTCGGATCGAGCACGCTGATGTCGTTGCCGACACCGTCGGCGGTGAACACGTGTTGGGCCCGCGGTTCGTACAGGATGGCGTCCGGATTTTTGCCCGCCACGGGCGACTCTTGAATCACCCGAAGCGTATCGAGTTCGAATGCCGTCACCGTATTGGCCCGGCCATTGCTGGTGTAACCGCGCTTCAGTTCAGGGGCGAAGGCGATTCCGTGGACGCCCGCCGTGTTCGATATGGTACTTGCCCGTCGCCCGCTCGCGGTCTCGACCACATCGACCCGATCGCCACGGCTCACGAATAGCCGTGCGCCGCTCGGCTCCAATGCGAGGTAATCCCAGCCGCCGATACCGCCGAGCTGCCAAATCGTCGAAACGCCATAATCCGCATTAGGCAGCGGGGATTCGTCGGCGATCGATACTGCTGCAGCCGACAATTGCAGCACGCCGCCAAGCACAATATACATAAGACTTCGCGACATCGTATCCCTTCCCCGGTAGCTTCGTACCAGTCTACTCGTAATGACTTTGACACAAAAATTCAGCCCGCATGCGCTGTAATTCCTACAACATCCCGCGTCGCGGACAGGCGCGGGAGCGGTGGGCGACTCGGCCGGCTCACACCGCGCGTCGCCGCCAAATAACCAAATAGTATTTTCATCGACGAAAATATAAGTTTCGCTGCGATGCAACCTCGCTGATCATGCGCGGCTGATCCGTGCAACGGGCGCGTGCCACGGACGCATGTCACGCGCGCGCAGCGCTGTGCGTGGGGTTTCGTAAACTTGAGGAGATGGGGATGTCTTTACGGTCGGTCGCGGCGGCACTGGGTGCCGGTGCCCTGTTGTGGAATGCGGCGAGTCTTGCGGAGCGGGCTACCGATGCGTCGACCGCCGACGCCGGCAGTCTCGGCGAGGTGGTAGTCACAGCGCAACGCAGGGAAGAATCTGCGCAGAGTGTGGGTATAGCCCTATCGGTGGTCTCCGGGCAGGCCTTGGCGGACAAGGCCATCACGAACGTCGTCGACCTGCAGAACGCAATTCCCAGTCTTCAGGTCGAGCCGGCGTTCGGTGGCGGCCAGCCTCAGTATCGTATACGCGGCGTCGGGTTTCTCGATTACACGTCGAACAATGCATCGCCCATCGGTGTGAGCATCGACGACGTCGCCTTTGCGCTGCCCATCCAGACGGCGGGCCAGCTGTTCGATGTGGACCGCATCGAGGTGCTGCGCGGACCGCAAGGTACCCTCTACGGACGCAATACCACGGGCGGTCAGATCAATTTCATCACCAACCGGCCGACTGCGGATACGCATGCGGGCTTCACGGCGGAATATGGCTCGCATAACGAGGTGAATGCAGAGGGCTATGTATCTGGGTCGATCACCGACGGCTTGCTAGGCCGTCTTTCCGTGGCAACCGAACAGGGCGGTGAATGGCAGCGCAATCGCGACACCGGTCAACGCCTGGGCAACAAGGACAAGATCGCCGGGCGCGGCCAATTGGAATGGAAACCGTCCGAGGCAGTGGATTTCCGGCTCGAGTTTCATTTGGCCAAAGACAAGTCCGATGAAGCGGGGTTGTACCTGCTGAAGCCCTATACGCGCACCAACGCTTCCGGCGCCATCACCACGACCATTCCGGCGGACACGTCGCGATATGTCACCGATTGGAACCTCAATCCGGCCTTCGCAAGCATCACCGGTCTCAATGCCGGTTCCAAACCCGGTGTGGACAACGCCAATAACGGCGTCGATCTCACTGCGAATCTGAACTTGGGCGGGGCGAAGTTGACCAGCATCACCGCTTACAACAAGATGATTCGGCGCGAGTACGGCGACTGGGACGCGACGCAGTATCACGATTCCGATGAATATTTTCGCAGCGACCTGGACGTATTCTCCGAGGAACTCCGCATCGCCTCGACCGGCACGGATAAGCTGGGTTGGGTCGGGGGAATATTCTATTCGGACCAGAACCTCGCCGAAAAATTCTATTCGGATTTCTCGGATTCGCAGCTGGTCGGCGGCGGTATTGCGCTCACGACCTATGAGCAAAAGGCCAATTCATTCGGTGAATTCGCTCAGGTGAACTATGAGTTCAGTTCCGAATTGAAGGCCACGCTGGGTGTACGCGAGGACCACGAGACGCGCGAACTCGTCAATCTCAACACGGGTTTCTTGGTGCCGTCGATACCCTCCTTCACCGGGGGGGCTCAGAACCGGTCACTTACCTCGAACCTGCCATCCGGCAAGGTGGAGCTGGATTACACGCCGGTGGCGGGCACCCTCGTTTATGAAAGCATCAGCCGCGGCGTAAAGTCCGGCGGCTTCACGGCACACAACACGGTGACGGCGCCGGCGGCAGATCCATTCGAGCCGGAAAAACTCACGGCCTATGAAGTTGGCGTCAAATCCGACGTGACGCAGACGTTGCGCGTGAACGCATCCGCGTTCTACTACCGGTACAGGGATGAGCAGATTCTGGGTAAGGTGTTCGATACCACCTCGAACTCGTTCATCGGCCGGTTCGTGAACGTTCCGCATTCGAGACTCAGCGGCGGTGAATTGGAAGTCGAATGGCATCCGTTAGCCGGCCTGTCCATCTCGCAGTATGCGGGTTTTGTCGAAGGCTATTACACCAGCCCGTTGTTCGACACGTCGAACGTACCTTACGATGGAAGGCCGTTGAGTGTCCCGAAGTGGACCTACGGCGGCGATGTCAGTTATGGATTCGATGTCGGTGGCTTCAAAGTGACGGCCGAATCCAACTACAGCTTCCATGACACCTATAGCCAGTTCTACCTGCTCGGCAGCAATGACTACACCATCCCCAAATACTGGTTGACGAATGCCAATCTGTCACTGTCGCCGGCGTCCGGAGCGCCATGGAGGGTGACACTGTGGGGCCGTAATATCTTCGACAAGGCATACGACGTGACGCGAAATTTCTTTCTGCCCACCGCCGAGGTTGCCCAGGCCGGCGAACCCGCCACGTTCGGCATTCGCGTCAGTTACAAATACTGATGTCTAGGAACACTGCCGTGTTGAAAGTGGTTGGTATCATCATCGGGATCGTCGTCGTAGCGCTGGCGGCCGCGTGGCTGAAGCTGCGTGGTCCGGACATTCCCTACGAGACGTTGGAAGCGAAATACGCCGACGGCGCTTCGCACTTCGTGGATCTGCCCGGGGGGTTTCACGTTCATTACCAAGATGAAGGCGATCCCGCGTCGCCGCTGTTGGTGCTGCTGCATGGGTTCGGAGATTCATACACGAGTTGGGATGGGTGGGTACAGGACCTGAAAGGGAAATTTCATATCATAACGCTGGATTTCCCGGGTCACGGACTGACGCGAGCGCCCGAGGGGTATGAGCTCAGCGGCGATGGGTTGGCGGGATTTGTCGATACTTTCGCTATGCAACTTGGGTTGCCGAAGTTTGCGGTGGCGGGCAATTCGATGGGCGGCGGCGTCGCGTGGCAGCTGGCCCTGCGCCACCCGCAGCGGATCGATGCGCTGATATTGGTGGATGCCGCGGGCTTTCCGAATGTAAAACCGCCGGCCGAGATTCCGCTGGCATTCAAGATTCTGCAGTATCGGCTTGGCCGCGCCATCCTGCGCAACATCGACAATCGGCCGCTCATCGATGAGGGGTTGAAAACCGATGTCTATGACAAGGCGGTGATCACACCGGCGTTCGTCGACCGCTGGGCCGAGTTTCAGCGTGCTCCCGGTCATCGAGCCATACTCATGTCCGTCGATCCGCGCGGCTTCAACCGGGCCTCCCCCGCGGCGCTTCGAGGCATCGACGTACCTACATTGGTTCTGCACGGCGAAAACGACGTATTGATCGAGCCCGCCAGCGCCGGCAAATTCGCCGCGGCCATTCAGGGCGCAAAAGTGTTGATGTACCGGGACGTCGGGCATTTGCCGCAGATCGAAATCCCGCAACGGTCGGCGGCGGACGTCGCGGAGTTCCTCCTGCAGGCGACGCGCTGACGCCGGGCACATCGCGGTACGCCGCGGCGGCCAAGGCGCGGTATCATCGCCGCATGCAGCACGACACTCTCGGTAACCCGGTCACCGCGATGCGCGATACGACGCTGGGTGCCGTCGACGATTTTATCGAAGGCTTTCTCGCCTATGAGACGCGCGCGGAGAACATCCTGGCGGCCGCGGATGCCGCACCCGAGTGCTGTCTGGCGAACGTCTATGCCGGACTCGTATGGATGTTCCTCGAGGCGCCCGATGCCGCATTGCACGCGTCGACGTTTCTGGCCGCGGCGGAGCGAACGGCTTCTGCGGCGAGCCGACGCGAACAACTGAACACGGCACTGTTGCGCGCATGGATGACGGACGACTTGGCCGAGGCGCTACGCCTTTGCGAACACATCTCCGACGAATTTCCGCGCGATCTCGTGGTCGTGAAAACTCACCAGTATTTCGAGTTCAACCGCGGCAACTCGCCGGAAATGCTGCGTATCGCGCTGAAGGTTCTGGAGCGAAACTCCGACATACCCTACATGCACGGCATGGCCGCGTTTGCGTACGAACAATGCCACTTGCTGGACGAGGCGGAGGTCGCCGCACGCACCGCGCTCGATCTGCGTCGCAAGGAACCGTGGGCGCAGCACGCGCTCGCGCACGTCATGCTGACGCACGGACGTATCGACGAGGGTGCGCATTTTCTGGAAGGGATGATCGATACCTGGACGGGCCTCAATTCATTCATGAGCACGCATATTTGGTGGCATTTGGCGCTGTTCTATCTTAGCCAGGGACGCCAAGCGAGGGTGCTCGAGATCTACGATCGTTACTGCTGGGCCGTGGCCAAGAGTTACTCGCAGGACCAGATCGGCGCCGTTTCACTTTTGACGCGGATGGAACTCGCGGGCATCGACGTGGGCGAGCGTTGGCAAGACCTCGCCGAACATCTCGCGGCGCGCGCGCACGATACCGTGCTGCCGTTCCTGACCATGCAATACTTATACGGCCTGGCGCGTGCCGGGCGAGAGGAAGCCGATGCGCTGCTGCGATCGGTCCGGCGCGCCGCCACGGGCGCCGCCCCGTTTGTGCGCGAAGTATGGGCCGACGTCGCCTTGCCCGCGTGCGAAGGGCTGCATGCCTACGCGCAGGGACACTACGACACGGCGTGGCGACATTTGGGCCCGGCGATGCCGCGAATGATCGAGGCGGGCGGGAGCCACGCGCAGCGCGATTTGTTCGAACAGATTCTGCTCGACGCGGCAATCAAGAGTGGGCGCTCGACGTTGGCGCAACAGATGCTGGAGCTACGACGCATTTCCGATCCCCTGGGAGTTCCGGTCAATTCGGCGCTCAGCGGTGTATACGCCAAGCTGGGACTTTCCGGTCTGGCCGATCAAGCCCGGGTGCGCGCGGCATTGACCCGTTCCCGCCATCCTGACTGAGAGCGCGTATGTCCGCCGATATTTCCGACATAGTATTCAAGGCCATCGATGCGCGGCGCGACGAGCTGGTGGACTTGACGCGTCAGCTGATTCGCTTTCCCACGGTGAATCCGCCCGGCGATGCCTACCGGCCTTGCGCGGAATTCATTGGCCGGCGCTTGGAGGCGCGCAGATTCACGGTGGACTACGTGCGTGCCGAGGGGACGCCTGGGGATAGCGATCGGTATCCGCGAATCAACGTGATTGCGCGGCGCGAGGGTGCGGCACCGGGACCCTGCGTGCACTTCAACGGACACATCGATGTCGTGCAGACGGGCAGCGGTTGGAGCATGGATCCGTTTGCGGGCATCGTGCAGAACGGAAAACTTTTCGGTCGTGGCGCCTGCGACATGAAAGGCGGCCTCGCCGCCGCCATCGTCGCCGTCGAGGCACTGATCGACTCCGGCGCAAACCTGCCGGGCTGTCTGGAAATATCGGGCACCGTGGACGAGGAGTCGGGCGGATACGGCGGTGTTCATTACCTGGCAGAGCGCGGTTGGTTTTCGCCGCCGCGGGTCGACCATGTCATCATCCCGGAGCCGCTCAACGTCGACCGTGTGTGCATCGGCCATCGCGGCGTGTGGTGGGCGGAGATTGAAACTCATGGCCGAATTGCTCATGGGTCGATGCCGTTTCTGGGCGACTGCGCCGTGCGGCACATGAACGCCGTGATCGACCGCTTCGAACGGGATCTTTATCCCACGCTGTTGGCGCGAAACACCGACATGCCGGTGGTACCGTCGGGCGCGCGCCACTCGACGCTGAACATCAATTCCATCCACGGCGGCCAGGCGGAACAACAGAGCGGTTACCCTGCGCCGTGCGTGCCCGATTCCTGCCGAATGGTGATCGACCGACGTTTGCTGATCGAGGAAAGCATCGATGCCGTCAAAGCAGAGGTCGTCGACCTGCTGAACCAGCTGGCTCGAGATCGCGCCGGGTTTGCCTACAGCATTCGCGACATTTTCGAAGTGAGACCGACCATGGCCGACCGGCACGGACCCGTCGCCAGCGCTACCGCGAAGGCCATCCGCCGCGTGATCGGCCGCGATCCTGAGTTCATTTGCTCGCCCGGGACGTACGATCAAAAGCATATCGATCGCGTGGGCAAGTTGAAGGAATGCATCGCTTATGGACCGGGCATACTGGATCTCGCCCACCAACCGGACGAGTATGTCCTGATCGACGACATGGTGACGTCCGCGAAGGTGATGGCGCTGGCCGCGTGGTCGCTGCTGCATAAAATTGCATGACTAGGAGCCTGTCTGCCGCGCTCGCGGACACGGGGAATATTCAGACAGGCTCCGGGGTTTGGCGGGGCCGTAATTTCGCGGCGCTCTTGCTGCTATTGCTGATGGGTCTCTCGGACCATGCCTGCGCGGAGGGCAGCGTCATCATCGGCATGCAACTCGAGCCGCCGATTTTGGACCCTACGGCAAATCCAGCCGCCGCAATTTCGGAGGCCTTGTACGGCAACGTATTCGAGGGTCTGGTGCAATTCTCTGCGGACGGTTCGGTGCTGCCGCAACTCGCCGAATCCTGGGTGCTGTCGCCGGATGGCTTGACCTATACCTTTCAATTGCGGCAAGGCGTGCGCTTTCATGACGGCACGCCATTCGACGCCGAGGCCGCGAAATATTCGTTGGATCGGGTGCTGGCGCCGGATTCGGTGAATCCGCAGAAGTCTCGCTTGCAGGCAATCCGCGGTATTGAGGTCATCGACGCGCATACCTTGCGGCTGTCATTGAGCCGGCGCTCCGGTGGCCTGTTGCAATCGCTGGCGTGGGGGTCTTTGGTCATGGTGTCGCGGGCTTCGGCGGCGAACAACGCCGGGCATCCCGTGGGCACCGGGCCGTTTCGATTTTCCGAATGGCGGCGCGGCGACTCGCTCACCCTGGTGCGCAATGCCGACTACTGGGGTGTGGCGGCCTCGCTCGATCGAGCGACGTTCAAGTTCATTGCAGATCCGAGCGCCGCGTACGCCGCACTCATGGCCGGCGATGTCGACGCCTTCGATAATTATCCCGCACCGGAAAGCTTCGCGCAGTTCGCCGCCGACCCGCGCTTCGCGGTGTTCGTAGGGTCAACGGAGATGGAGACTATTCTGTCTCTGAACAACCGCCGTCCGCCATTGAACGATCTGACGGTGCGCCGGGCCATTGCGCACGCGCTCGATCGCAACGCCGTCATCGACGGCGCCATGTTCGGTTACGGTACGCCCATCGGCAGCCATTTCCCGCCGCGCAACCCGGCCTACGTGGATCTGACCGGCCAGTATCCGCACGATATACCTAAGGCGAAAATGCTCCTGGCGCAAGCGGGCTACCCGAACGGTTTTTCGGTATCGCTCAAGCTGCCGCCGCCGAGTTACGCGCGGCGCGGCGGCGAAATCATCGCGTCGCAGCTAGCCTTGGTGGGCATCCGCGCCAATATCGAGAACCTGGAGTGGGCTCAGTGGCTCGATCAGGTTTACGCACGGCATGACTTCGACATGAGCATCGTGGGGCACGCCGAGCCCATGGATTACGATATCTACGCGCGGGACGATTATTATTTCGGCTATTCCAATGCCGATTTCAAGGCACTCATCGCGTCGCTGGACGACACCGTAGATCCGGCGGACCGCCAGGAACTGTTGCGGCGTGTTCAACACCAGCTGGCCGACGATGCGGTCAATGGATATTTGTTCCAGTATCCCAGACTCTCCGTCTGGGATGCGCATTTCGAGGGCCTGGGGTTCGACAACGTGTTGAGCGTCGTCGAATTGAAAAATGCGCACTACTCCCGCGCGAATTCAGCGCCGCGGGGCCATCCAACCGCCGCCGGGACGCAGTCCTTTCGCCTCGTGCCCTGGTTGGCCGCAGCGGCTGCTCTGGTCTTGTCGACATTCGCAGTGCGGCGTTTCGGCATGGCGTTTCTCGGCAGGCGTCTCGCGGTACTGATCGGCACCCTCATCGCCGCCACCGCCGTCGTATTCGTCGTCGTGCAAGTCGTTCCCGGCGATCCGGTGCGCTACATGATGGGGCTGCAGGCGGATCCCGATGCGATGAGTGCGTTGCGTCATCAATTGGGCTTGGATGTCGCGCCGCTGCAGAGATATTTCATCTGGGTCGGCGGGCTCATTCATGGCGACTTCGGTTCGAGCTACACGTATCGCGTCCCGGTGGGAGGGCTGATCGCCGAACGCCTGCAGGTGTCGTTGCCGCTCGCGCTTTACGCGCTCGTGCTGTCCACTGTCGTCGCGTTCCCCGTGGGATTGATAGCCGCGGCGCGGCGCGGCAAGCCCGCCGATTGGATGCTGACCGGTCTGACGCAACTCGGACTCGCGATGCCCAATTTTTGGTTGGGGCTATTGCTCGCGCTGTTGTTCGCGGTGAATCTGCACTGGGTGTCCGCCGGCGGATTTCCCGGTTGGAGCGCGGGAGTGTGGCCCGCGATCCGTGCCTTGACGTTGCCGGCGATCGCTTTGGCCATGCCGCAGAGCGCAATACTCGCGCGAGTGTTGCGGGGATCCTTGATCGAGACCTTGCACGAGGACTATATCCGGACCGCCCGAGCAAAGGGTGCGGGCGAATGGCAGGTACTGTGGCGGCATGCACTGCCGAACGCTTTGATTCCCGTGCTGACCATTCTCGGCATGCAGTTTTCCTTTTTGCTGGCGGGCGGCGTCATCATCGAGAACGTCTTTTTCCTGCCGGGGTTGGGAAGATTGGTATTCCAGGCCATCGTGCAGCGCGATCTCATCGTGGTGCAAAGCGTGGTGGTGATGTTGGTCATGGCCGTCGTGATGGTGACGTTTGTGGTCGACCTTTGCTACGTGCTCGTCAATCCGCGCCTGCGCGGGGTAGGCGTCCCGTGACGATGCGCAGTCCTCGCGGTGTGGGCGTCGCGGTGGGCGCCGGAATCACGCTCGCCTTCATCGGGATGGCGGTACTTGCGCAGTTCTGGACACCCTACGATCCGCAAGCGCTCAAGATCATCGACAAGCTGCAGGCGCCCGGGTGGCAGCACTGGTTCGGAACCGATCAGCTCGGCCGCGACGTACTGTCGATGATCATGGCGGGCGCCAAGAATTCGGTTGGGGTGGCATTGCTGTCCGTCGTCATCGGGTTAGGTGCGGGCGTGCCCTTGGGTCTCCTCGCCGCCGCGCGCGGCGGCGCAATCGACGAGATCATCATGCGCGGCAATGACCTGATTTTTGCGTTTCCGTCCCTTCTGCTGGCGATCCTGATCACCGCGGTGTTCGGCCCCGGCGCGGGCAACGCAATCGTCGCCATCGGTATTTTCAATATCCCGGTATTCGCTCGAGTCACGCGCGGCGCAGGGCTTGCCTTGTGGACCCGCGACTACACCGCTGCGGCGCGCGTTGCGGGCAAGGGACCGTTCCGAATCTCCTTCGAACACATTTTACCCAACCTCTTGGGACTCCTGGTCGTGCAGGGCACCATCCAGTTCTCGCTGGGCGTGATCGCCGAAGCGGGCCTTTCGTATGTGGGTCTGGGCGCGCAACCGCCGACACCCAGTTGGGGACGGATGTTGAACGATGCTCAAACCCTGACCGTACCTGCACCTCGGCTGGCGCTCTATCCGGGACTCGCTGTGTTGCTGTTCGTGCTGGGCTTGAATTTGCTTGGTGATGGACTACGGTCACGGCGCGAGCAATGACCGCGCAACCGCTGTTGGCCCTAGACTCGCTCGGCGTTTCCATAGGCGACGCGCAAATCGTCAATAACCTGTCGTTTCATGTGAGCAGGGGCGAAATCGTGGGTTTGGTCGGAGCGTCAGGTTCCGGAAAATCCATGACGGCCCTGGCGATCATGCAGCTGCTCCCGGTGGGTGCTCGATTGAGCGGGGCGGTGCGTTTGCATGGCGCGGTCCTTAGCACCATGAGTGAGGCGGAACTGCAAGGCGTACGCGGCCGCGACATCGGCATGGTCTTCCAGGAGCCGATGACGGCGTTGAATCCGTCGATGCGGATCGGCGATCAAGTGGCGGAGACGGTGCGATTGCACGGTAAGGTATCGTCGTCGAAGGCCAACGCAATGGCGCGCGACGCACTCGATTCAGTCGGTCTCAGGGGCGATGCCGGCGCGTTCGATCGGTATCCCCACGAGCTGTCCGGCGGTCAGCGCCAACGAGTCGCCATCGCCATTGCCGTCGTGCTTCGGCCCTCGCTGCTCATCGCGGACGAGCCGACCACGGCGTTGGATGTCGCCACCCAAGCGCAAATTTTAGTGCTGCTACGCGAACTGGTCCGCGAGCGCCGTATGGGCCTGATATTGGTGAGCCATGACATGGCGGTAATTGCTGAAGCGACGCATCGTATCGTGGTCTTGCATGAAGGCGCGATAGTCGAAGAGGGCCGGACCGCGGAAGTGCTGCTTCATCCACGTCATCCGTATACCAAGGCGCTGCTCGCGGCCGCGGAGTTACCGCCGAAACGTCCATCGGCTCCGGTGATTTCGTCGTCCCCCATCTTGGACGTTCGCGGTATCGTGCGCGAGTATCCGCGCAAAAGGCGATCGTTTTGGCACGCACCCCTCAAGTTTCGTGCGGTGGACGGCGTGTCTTTGACCATTCATCCGGGCGAGAACGTCGGCCTGGTGGGTGAGTCCGGATCCGGCAAATCGACGTTGCTGCGCGCCATTTTGGCGCTCGAAAAGCCTCAAGCCGGCGAAGTTCGCTTGGTTGGGGAAGCCTTTTCCACGGCCAACGGATCGAAGTTGCGACGCCTGCGCCGCTCTATTCAAGCCGTTTTTCAGGATCCTTACGGCAGCTTCGATCCCCAATGGTCCGTGGAACGATTGATCGCGGAGCCCTATTACCTGATGGATACGCCGCCGAGCGTGGCCGAACGACGGCGCAGAATTGCCGCAGTGCTCGATCAGGTCGGGCTGGCGCCGGCGGACGGGGCGCGGTATCCGCACGAATTCTCGGGCGGCCAGCGGCAGCGTATCGCGATTGCGCGCGCGTTGATCACGGAGCCCGCGGTGATCGCGTTCGACGAAGCCGTTTCGGCGCTCGATGTGCTGGTGCGTGCTCAGATACTCGATCTGCTCGGGGAACTATCGAGCAAATTGAAGCTCGCCTATCTATTCGTGTCGCATGATCTCAACGTCGTGAGAGCCATCGCCGATCGTGTCTACGTCATGCAGCGCGGCCGCATCGTCGAGCACGGCCCGACGGCGAGCGTGTTCGCGTCGCCGCAGCACGCCTATACGCGGGAATTGCTGGCCGCTGCGCCGCGGATCCATACCGCATCTGCGTAGCCATGAGAGCCTGTCCGAGTATTCCTCGCGGCCGCGAGCGCGGGCTGCGCATGCGTTGAAATGCGACTCAGCGTTCGCCTTGCCCCAGCATTCGTAAGACGCGATTTCTGGAGGTCGAGCCGGTGTCGAGACGGTCGTTGGCGGCCAGCAGGGTTGCAACGGGGCCGATGGTCTCGATCCGATTGCGGCCGGCGTGTTTGGCTTGATACAACGCGGCATCCGCCAATCGAATCAGCGCGGATTGCGTGTCCCCCAGCGCGGGCGTGAGGGTTGCATAGCCAATGGATATTGTGATGAAGCGCCAGGAGCTGCCCATGTGCGGAACGGCGAGATCGCGGACTGCGGCACGAATACCCTCTGCCATCGCCGCCGTGCCGTCCGCCGCCGTGTTCGGCAAGAGCACGGCGAACTCTTCGCCGCCCAAACGCGCCACCATGTCATCGGGGCGATGCAATTGACCGGTCAGCACTTGGGCCACCGACCGCAAACAGTTGTCGCCGGCGACATGCCCGTACAGATCGTTGTACTGTTTAAAGCTGTCGAGATCGATCATCGCAATCGACAACGGCGTTCGTTGGCGGGTGGCACGGTGCCATTCCTCCGAGAGGCGCTCATCGAACGCGCGCCGATTCGCAATCGAGGTCAATCCATCCACGGCCGCGAGCACCGTCAATCGCTTGTTGGTGGCGCGTAATTCTTCGGCCATGCTCCGACGTTCCATGAACAGCACCGAAATCGGGAACAGAGCAATCATCTGCAGCCCGAAGTAGATTTGCAGCGCCAGATTTCCCGGAATCCACAAATCGGACGGCCAATCGCCGAAAGGGCCCATGGAACGGGTCGTCAGAAACATCGCGATCAGGCACACACCGGCGACCGTGATGGCAGAGCCGGCAAAGCCGAGCAGCAAGTCCGCGAACAAGAGCAGCGGAAAGAGCAGAAAGATCAAGGGGTAACGGCTCACGCAGAACACCAGCGCGGCGCCCGCGAAAACCAGGATTAGCATACTGAAGGTTTTGGGCAACGCGCGGCGCGCGAACAGGGCGCGCATTTGCGGGGAACGCAGCGCCAGGACGAGCGGCATGGTGGTGGCGACGCCGAGTGCGTCGGCCGTTCCCCAGTTGTTGAACGCTACCAAGTAGGGCTGGCCCATGTTGATGTGGAACAATACGGCCGCCATGACTCCCGAGATGCCAGGGCCGACCATGAGCGCAACAATAACTTTTGGAAAGATACGCGGCGTGCGCAGCCACTGGTCCAAGCTATCGAAGGCCGGCAGGAGCAGTGCGCAGATCACGACGAGGCTCACGGAGCAAATCCGCTGACCGAATTCCATCCAAACGGAAAAATCCTCACAAAGGCACTCGCCGACGCCCGTGCCAATCTCCACGCCGAGCAGCATCCAAATCCACGTAGCGCGGGGGCGCATGAGGAGCAGCGCGACGGTGACGCCATTCAGCGGCCAGATGATGGTCCAGCCATCCGCGAAAGCGAACTCATTCAAGGCCACGTCGGCGGCCAAGTAAATGACGGCAAATCCGATCACCGATCGGAGCGCCCCAAACCAATTTCTCTCAAACACTTTTCCCGCACTCCGCAATCTGGGTCTCCTCCTCCCTGAGGATCGTAGTGTGAATGCTGTTCAAGTGTAGGTCGGCGGGCGGGTACGCGTTTTGGTCACTGGTAGAGTGACAACCGTCTCACTTTCCGAGGGTTCGCAGGTCGCGGGAGTGATGTACCGCGCGCGCTATGGCGCGCGCCATGCAATCCGCGGCGGCCGAACCGATGCGGCCCACGTGCGCGGCACGCTGGAGATTCGCATCGAGCGGGACGGCGCCGCTCGCAAGCGCAAACACGGTGTCGCCGTCGAACGGCGTGTGCGCAGGCCGCACCGCCCGAGCAATTCCATCTTGCGCCATCATTGCCACGCGCTTGCATTCCACGGTGGTCAATGCGGCGCTGCATGCCACGACGCCCAGCGTGGTATTGGCGCCCGGTTCGAGCCTCCCCAATGCAAGCAACCGGGATTCATCGGGCGCAGGGTTGCCGAGAGGCATGCGAGCGCTCGGCGGTTTCGCTCCGCCGAACTCAGCGTTCAATTCGAATGCCCACGCCCAGTACGTCGTCCCGTCGGGCATGAGGGCTGACCCGATCGAGTTCACCGCAACCAGGGCGCCGACGATGAGTCCTTGCCCCAGATCGATGGATGTCGAGCCGATGCCGCCTTTGATCAATCCGGCCATGGCGCCGCGACCTGCGCCCACCGATCCCAGCGCGAAATCGGGACCAGCGGCCTGCAACGCGCGCATGCCGAGGCTGCGATAGGGCGGATCGGATCCCCAGGCTTTGTCGCCGCCGTTGCCCAAATCATGCAGCACCGCCGCGGGGACGATGGGAATCGCAGGGGAACCCGGACGCAAGGTCAGTCCAACGCCGCGGGTCGACAGAGCTGTGGTCACGCCGTCCGCGGCAGCGAGGCCAAATACGGAGCCTCCGGCCAACACCACGGCATGCGCTCGCCCAATGAGATTCTCCGGCTCGAGGGCCTCGATCTCCCGCGTTCCCGGGCCGCCGCCGCGCACATCGACTCCCGCCGGCCAGTCTTTCGCGCACATCAGCACGGTCACGCCGGATATTGCCCGCTCGTCGGTGGCATGCCCCACCGCGAGACCCGGTATGTCCGTGATGAGGTTTCTGGGACCGGGCCGAAACATGAGTGCCTACGCCGGTTGCGCCGCGATGACCGCCAATCCTTGCAAGACCAGATCCGGCACGATTTCACCGTGCGCACGCATGGTACCGGTGATCATTCCGGCATCGCCCCCCGTGATGAATAGCTTGGGCTTGGCGCCGGTGCTTTGCTCGATGACTTCGGCGGCGCGATCGGCCATGCCCGCCAAGGCGAACACGGCGCCGCGCGACACCGCACCGATGGTGTTGTTCGCCAGTATGCCCGCCAGCGAGGGCGTGCTGTGTTCGGCCGCTTTGGCGATATCGCTGGTTTTGCTCATCAGCGCCTCACGCATCATGTGAATGCCGGGAGCGATCAACCCCCCCAAGTGTTGGCCATTGGCGTCCACGCTGTCGACCTTGACCGCAGTCCCCGCATCCACCACGCATAGGGCCGAGCGAGCCAGGGTCCAGGCACCGATCAGCGCCAGCCATCGATCGGCGCCCAGCAGAGAAGGATCCAGGTAGCCGTTGGTCAGCCCGTGGAACTCTTGGGCGGCCGTGATGAATTCGACGGTGACCCGGAACGTCTTTTTCGAGAGTTGCGAGAGGGTTTTGGCCATTGCAGGGCCCGCAACGTTGGACACGAGTACGCGCGTCGGTTTTTGGCCGGACTCGAAAAGCGCCGTCGTCCATATGCCGGGTTTCGCATCACGATGCACGATGGCCTGTTGATCCGACAGACCCGTGCTCGTCAGCCAAGCCCATTTGAGGCGCGTGTTGCCCACGTCGATGACCAGAATCATGTGAACCTATTGCTCTTCTGGAGCTGCCAAAGGCGATAAAGCGCGCAAGGATAGCATTCTCATCCTGAGCGAGCCGTAACTCTGCTACCTGCGACGGCGGTCAAATTCGAAACCACATTGGCCAACGCTTCGGTTACACGCTCATCGATATCCGCCGCATGCTGCAGATGTACCGGATAGCGCACGTGCGCTTCAACGCCGGCAGCGGAGAAATGCAGTTGAACCTGGGGTTGAGCGTCGCCGGCGGAATTCGACGAGGTGGTGCGTGCAATTTCCTTGGTCTGCCTGAGGATCTCGGCGCGGTAGTCCTTCAGCGCTTCGGTCACCACAGCTATCAGTTTTTCCTTGATGGCCGCGTAATCGGAGCCCGGCGGGAGGTTCAGGATGACCTCCCGCCAACTGAAGTTGACCCCGGGTATCTGTTTGAAGAGACCGCTCGATACCTGGAAGACCACCGAGTTCGCAAAGGCAACCACCCGTCCGGTCGGTCCCATGGTGCCTTTCACACCCAGTTCCATCAGATACATCCTGACGAGACCTAGATCGATGACCTCGCCGGCGACGTCGCCGATTTGTACTCGATCGCCGACACGGATGCCGTATTTACCGATCAGGAAAAAATAGCCGACGATGGACACGAGGACACTCTGCATGGCGACCGCGATGCCCGCCGTTATCAGACCGGCAAACGTGACGATGGAACCCAGTTCGCTTGCGAATGAAATACCGATCACGATGACGACCAGCGACCACAGCGCAATTCGGCGCAGCAGCAACAGCTGATAACGGCGGCGCGAGTCCTGTATGTACCGCAAAACCATCCGCCGCCAGAGTTCGGCAGCGCCGAACACCAGGGCCAATACCACCAGCACCACGCCCAGTCGAATCCCCAGCATCTTGATCGCGTCGCGGTATTGGGCCTCGATCGCGTCGTGCCAGTTGCTCAGGTTACGGCGGTATTGGCTGAGGAGAACGCCTTCCCTGCTCAACGGGATGAGCAGCGCCGACGCTTGTTTGAATTGCTCCGACAATGCATCGAGCTGATCGTGAACACCGTTTAGCGTCGCACTATCGGCCGAATCCGCCTGAGCGGCCAAAGCATCACCGCGTGCCGAGAGCGCTTTGATCTGATCGATGAGGGGTGTTCGAATCCGCGCGAGCGTCGACTGCAGAGTAGCGGTTCGCTGATCGATGGAGGTTAGGGTGCTGGCCTTTTCCGAAAGCCGGAAGGCATTCGAGGCCAAGTCCCATAGACCAAACCGGCCAACCGTCGGCGCGGCGATTGCAGGGCCAATGAGAGATGGGGTGGACGAAGTGCCGGCCGGTGCGGCTGTGGCTGCCGGGTTCGACGTCGTCGACGCCGCACTCGCCGAAGGTATAGCCACCGCCATGGCATCGATCTGCGCTTTGAGCGCACCGGCACTCGAAGCGCCTGCGCCGGTGGCGAAGCCGGCCATGGTGTTGAGGATGTTTTTCTTGGTGTTGACGAGATCGAGTTCGCCTTGCAGCTCGTTGATCTTGGCTTGCACCTCGATCTTGGATTTCTTCGGCGCGGTCGCCAATTCGCGCTTCCGGGCGTCGAGTTCCGATTGGACAGAACGGCCCTGCGTGTCGAGTTTTTTCTGTAGCTGCAACAAGGCTTGCGATGAAACTCCTGAGTCGCCGCCGGTATCTTGGGTCGTGGGCGGCTCCTTGCTCAACAAGTCTGCATCGGCGCGCGCAATATCGAAGGCCAATGCCATGAGCTTGTTTGCCGTTTGCCGATTATCGTAGAGGATCAACAAGTCGCTCGGCTCGTTGGCCGCTTGCTGCTGAATGCCGAGCGTGCGATACCAATCGACGGTTTGATCGAGAACCTGGATCACCTGCGCCGCAGACATGGGCGCAGCGATGGCGGGCGGGGCGACAGTCGATGGCGCTGCGGCCGATTGCGCTGCGGCCGAGACCGGGTGTTCCTCTTGCCGAGAGTGCCGCGCCGCGCCGGGGCTTTGGCTGGGATGACATAATCCGAAAAACGCGAGGAAAGCGCCTATTAGGGCGTTTCGTGAGCCATGTTTGTACATGGCGGGATGCTACCTGAACTGTCACGGAACGGCATGCCAGCGTTTTTCGGATAATTCCTACACACCTATATGGCGTAGTCCGAGTGAAGCAGTGCGCGGCGCTTAGTCTAATGTCGTGTGGTTTTGCGTCCGGCACGGCCTCCGGGGCCGCTCTTCCCGACACCTGCAGCATGTGCGAGCTCCGACCTCCCACGCAGCACACGCGGCGCGGCGCGGCACCGCGAGCAGGGGACATCGGGACTAAATGCGAACATCACAGCAAATGAGTCAAATCGGCAAAGCGAAGAGCGGTATTTGGGGGCTCGACGACGTGTTGGAGGGAGGTTTGCGCGGCGTTCCGCAATATTCGGGCGACGAATTCCCGTTGCTCGAAGGCAAGGACCCTTGAATCGAACGGGTGCGCAGTCGTTGCGGGCGCTGGTATTGGCGCCGAACGGCCGTGATGCCCCGCTGACGGTTTTGCTGCTCAAGGAGGCCGGTTTTCCCGCGGACATTTGCGCCGATCTTGCTGCGCTCACCGCCGAATTGAAGCGCGGCGCCGGATTGGCCATCGTCGCCGACGAGGCGGTGCAAAGCGCCAATCTGCGGCCTTTGGTGGGTTTTTTGGAGGAGCAACCGCCATGGTCGGACATGCCCATCATATTGCTCACGCATCGGGGAGGCGGCCCTGAACGCAACCCGGCGGCGCTTCGGCTCGGGGAAATTCTGGGCAATGTGAGCTTTCTCGAGCGGCCGTTCCATCCCACGACCTTGAGCAGCATGGTGCGGGCCGCGGCTCGCGGACGACGCCGGCAATACGAGGCTCGAGTGCGGCTGGAAGAGATCAGCGAGCGCGAACAGCAATTGCAAACGGCGCTCACGGCCGGTCGTCTCGGGTCATGGTCGCTCGATGTGGAAAAGATGGTGTTCCACGCATCCGAGACGTCTCGCGGCCATTTTGGCGTTGCGGCCGGCAACGAGTTTTCTTACGAGGATTTGCGGCGAGTCGTACATCGGGACGATCTTGGACAGATGACGCGGGCCATTCAGCAGACCTTGCAAAGCGGTGCGGACTACGTGATCGAGTATCGCAACATCAGGCCTGACGGGTCGGTGCACTGGGTCGACATACGCGCGCGCGCCCTGCGGGACAGCGTGGGAGCCGTCGTCTCGTTGGTCGGTGTCTCCTCGGATATCACGGCACGAAAGAATTCGGAGTTGGAGCGCGAACGTTTGCTCCGTGAGCTGGCCATAGAGCGCACGGCATTGTCCAACATGACCCGCACATTGGAACAGCGAGTAGCGGAGCGCACCGGTGAACTGATGACGGAAGTGGCCGCGCGGGAAAAGGCGCAGGAACAACTGTTGCAGTCGCAAAAAATGGAGAGCGTCGGACAGTTGACCGGGGGCATCGCGCACGATTTCAACAATCTGTTGATGGCGGTGATGGGGAATTTGGACATTTTGCGCAAGCGTCTGCCGAACGAAGCCGGCATCCGACGGCTGATCGACGGCGCCATGCAAGGTGCGCACCGCGGTGCTTCGTTGACTCAACGAATGTTGGCCTTTGCCCGACAGCAAGACCTCAAGACGGCATCGGCGGATATCGGTGCATTGGTCGGCGGGATGCAGGAGTTGCTGAGGCGGTCGCTTGGCCCGCAAATCGCCCTGCATCTGCATATCGCGCCGGAGCTGCCGCCGGCCGAGGTCGATGCCCACCAAGTGGAACTCGCCGTCTTGAATCTGGCGATCAACGCGCGAGACGCCATGCCGGACGGCGGCGTCATCGATATTCGTGTCGACCAAGAGCAGATCGACAGCAAAGAGGGTATGCGGCCGGGAACCTATCTTCGCATTCAAATAGCCGATACCGGCTGTGGCATGGATTCCGCGACGCTGGCCAAGGCCATCGAGCCGTTTTTTTCCACCAAGCCGCTCGGTAGAGGCACCGGCTTGGGGCTGTCCATGACGCATGGATTGGCTGTTCAATTGGGCGGCCATCTGGATCTCGCCAGTGAACTTGGCATCGGAACGGTCGCGACATTGTGGCTGCCCATGGCGACCGAGCCCGCGGCGGAAGTCGAGTCTCCCGTGGCACCTTCGCCGGTGAGCCGCACAGCAACGATTTTGGTGGTTGACGATGATCCGCTGATCGCGATGAGTACCGTCGACATGCTCGAGGATCTCGGGCACATCGTCATCGAGGCGAATTCGGGTGAGCGCGCTTTGGAGATCATCGATGGCCGTCAGGACATCGATCTGATGATGACGGATCAGGCCATGCCCGGCATGACGGGAATCCAGCTTGCTGAAATAGTGCGTTCGAAACGACCCGAGCTACCGGTTCTATTGGCAACGGGATATACCGATTTGCCGACCAGTAAGTTGGCGAATCTACCGCGGCTGTCGAAGCCCTACCAACAAGCACAGCTGCAGGCTGAAATAGAAAAACTCTTGGATACCGCCTAGGCTCCCCTGGCCGGTACCTCGTAAATCGGCGCGCAGCGCCCGTCATCGCATATTATGATCGGCTCCCTGCGGGGAAGCCCGCGCGGTATCGACCCGTGGTCGCTTACTTTGACGGCACAACATCGAAATGCATTTCTATATGTCGGTCACATGGTTTACGCTCACGGGCCGGTTTTGAACGCCTTGCACGCGAATGTGGCCGCTTTTGTCGAAAAAACCAAAAATGGATCGTAGTCGTTAAATCATGGTCGAGCTGAAGCAACTCATCAACGATGTGCCGGACTTCCCGCAGCGCGGTATCCTGTTTCGCGATATTTCGCCGCTGTTGCGTGAACACTTCGCCGCGACCGTGCAAGCGCTCGACTCGCTGCTGACGGAAGCCGAATGGAGCGCCATCGACGCGCTCGCCGGCATCGAATCCCGCGGCTTCATTCTGGGCGCCGCCCTTGCCACGCATCGTCAAAAAGGATTCGTCCTGATACGAAAGCAGGGAAAACTGCCGCCACCCGTGGTCGATATCTCGTACGATCTCGAATATGGCTCGGGTGTACTGGAAATGCAGCGCGGACACGGCCGCGTGCTCCTGATCGACGATGTGCTTGCGACCGGCGGCACGATGTCGGCATCGGCCGAACTGTGCATTCGTGCGGGCTACGAAGTCAGTGCGCTGGCCGCGTTGATCGACCTGAAGATCGTCGCCGATTACCGCTGGCGAAGCCTGCCGCTGCGCGCCTCGATCATCTATTGATGCAGATTGAATTTCCAAGAACGCTCGTTGTCATGGCTTTGCCGGCTGAGTCCGCCGGAGTTTTTGAGGGAGCCGCCGTTCCGGTGTTGTATTGCGGCGTCGGCAAAGTGAACGCGGCTATCACGCTGACCCGAGAAATACGCCGTTACGCGCATGCCGGCGCGGCGCTACCGTTGGTTTTGAATTTTGGTACGGCCGGCAGCCGCGTGCACGAAACCGGCGCGTTCCTGGCCTGCCATGAATTCATTCAGCGCGACATGGATGTGCGCGGGCTAGGCTTCGCTCTGGGAGTCACTCCTTTCGACGCAGCGCCGCTCGCCTTGAAATTTGAACCCGTCTTCACTCATCTGGTGTCCGCCATCTGCGGCAGCGGCGATTCGTTTGCGACCGTCGATTATGATCCGGCGGCCGCTGCGGCGTGTGCCGTCCTCGACATGGAAGCGTATGCGCTTGCAAAGGTATGCTGGCTCGAGGGAGCGGAATTCGCGTGCGTCAAATATGTGACGGACGGCGCCGATCACGCCGCCGCTGCCGACTGGCAGAGTAACGTGCACAAGGCGGCCGGCGAATTCCTGAGCCTCTATCGGGTCGTGCGCGAACGCCCGGGCCGCGATTCCCTCAGTCAATGACCCACTCCGCCGACGTCGATCCCTGTGAGCATGTCCTCGCCGTCGACGTGGGTTTCGTCGAACTGTCGTGGGCCCATATGGCGGTACTCGGCGTGATCCAAGGCATCACGGAGTTGCTGCCGATCAGCAGTACCGCTCATCTACGGGTGATTCCGGGCATATTGGGATGGCGCGATCCCGGTACGGCATTTTCGGCGGCGATGCAATTGGCGAGCTTCGCCGCGGTCATTGCCTACTTCAGAAAAGATATCGGAAGCCTCGGCAGCGCGACCTTGCGTGCCGCCGTGTCGCGAAAGTTCGACTCCAGTGATTTTCGCGTCGTACTCGGCATTCTGTTGGGAACGATTCCCTTGTTGGTGGCCGGGGCGCTGCTCCGACCGGTGCTCAACGGGTGCCATTCGCCGCTGCGCGGCTTGCTGGTGGTCGGATCGGCTTCGATCGCCATGTCCGTGTTGTTGGGAATTGCCGAAAAATTTGCGCGGCATCGGCGCACCTTCGGGCAGATTACCCTGCGTGACGGCATCATCGTCGGACTTGCGCAGGCTTTTGCGCTGGTTCCGGGAGTGTCCCGCTCCGGTGCTACGCTGACGGCCGGCTTGTTTTGCGGCATGGAGCGGGAAACCGCCGCGCGCTTTTCATTCTTGCTTGGGTTACCTGCCGTGACTCTTGCCGGACTCTATGAATTGCGGGTCCTTTTCAAGGCGGGTTTGAGTTCCGACGGCTGGATCACTCTGCTGATCGGATTGTCGTTCGCCAGCGTCACCGCTTTCATTGCCATTTATGCTCTGCTTCGTTACCTGGAGCGGCGTAGCACTTGGATCTTCGTCTGGTATCGATTGATGTTTGGCGCCGCGATCGTTGCCGCTGTGGCCGCAGGGTATCTACGCAATTGAGCACAGAGTCAGATTTGCCGCTGCCAGGTCTGAGAGCGTCCCAGCAGCGAGAACCCAATGTAGCCGCGCAGGATTAGCCGAGTTCCGTCTTGCTCCAAATGCATTTTGCAGCGATAGACCGACCCCGACTCCGGATCGAGAATGTCGCCGCCGCCGTATTCATTGCCATCCGCCTTCATGTTTCGAATGATAATGAGACCGATGATGGGCTGGTTCTTGCGTTCGTCGCTGCAGACCGCACAGACCCGATGTTCGGATCCCGGGGCGAAAGATTGCTCGATCCGGCCGAAGAGTTTCCCGTCCTGTTCGTAGATCCGTACCATGGCACGCGCGCTGCCGGTCTTGTCGTCGAAGGTTTTCCAAACGCCGACGGGCGACATCGGCTCCGAGCCGACAGCCGCCATCGGAATCGCGGCAAGCAAAGCCACACTCAGGACTGCGATGCGGGTGAGTGCGTACATGGGCTCAATATACCGCTAATGGCGCCGATTGCCGCCGCCGAAATGCCTCCGGGCATGTTTGCCGTGACGCCGCTCTCTCACGGTCCAGCTGCATAAAAGAGGTACTCGGCCGAATAGGATACTCGCGCTTCCCTACCGGCTTGCGTGCGGTCGCAGCCGCTTGCAGGTGCTTTCCCACCGACCGTGCGCAAACGCTGGATCGAAGCGACCGCGGTGAAAACGCCCGTACCCGAGGTGGATTTGGCGCGGAGTAGAAGCCATGGAATCGCGGTGCCATCCGGAGCGTCGCGCTTTGCGACCAATTCACCCACGACTTTGCTGCCGTCGCCCGCTTCCCAGGTGGGGCCGGCATAGTGTTTACCCAAGGGCTTGCCTGATCGGTAGCGTAATTCCGCCTCGGGTGCCTTCAGGGTCCACAAAAATTGCGTCGGATCGTCTTTGGCGGCCGCGCACTCGTAGATCTGCACTCCGACGGCGCGGGCTGATATTGCGAGCACCTGTCCGGCCGGCGCCTTGAGTTCGTCGGGAACCGTCTTCGTGCCGACGTGGCCAGTGCCTGCGCCTGCAGGGCTCGCCACCAGTACTGCCAACAGTCCGGACGCGAGGACCGCGCTTCGTTCTTTCATAGGGCTCCTTAGGGAATATCCGTCAGTTCGCGGCTGTCGGCTCCAAGTGCGCCGAGGCCCGGCAATGCGTCATTGCGATCCATGGTTCAATTATACTGACAAATTCACGGGGTCCGCCTGCGGCTTCGCGCCGCGAGACCACAACTCGGAGAGTTCGTGCAAACCAAATTCTCATTGACGGACGGATTGATTCCGCGCGCCTTGCGGGCGTTCGCGTTGCCCACTTCGCGATGGCTGTGAACGACGCGCCGAAACCATGTGACCGTCCGTTGGTGGTTCGATGTGGGGCGTTCGGAGACATGGTGCTGGTGACCACTCTGATCCGAGATTTGAGTCGGCGCTTCGGTCGCGATGTGGACGTCCTCACGTCCGGACCTTGGAGCGAACCGCTGCTGCGTGGGCAAGAGGGAGTCGGCCTGGTACTCTGCGTTCGCAGCCGCAAGACGCCTTACTGGCTCAGCGTCGATCAGCAGCGAGTCGTGCGCCGCCTGCGGGCACGCGGCGTGGGTCCCACGTGGTTCTGCGATGGCAATGATGCCGCGCGACCCATGTTGACGCGGGCCGGGATCGGCGATGAGTTCATCGTGGACGCAAAGGATCACCCCTTGCTGCCAGGCGAACATGCTACCGAACAGTGGCGGCGGCTGGCGCGAATCCTGCCGGCTGCCGGATCGCCCGGCGGCGCCACGGTGGCGGGTGATGTCGCCGCCGAACGTGGCGGCGTTTGTCTCGAGGTCACCGATCGGCAACGGGCCGATCTTGAAACCTGGTTGTGCGCACGCGGGCTGATATCCGTGCCGCTCATTGCCGTACAGGTGGGCAACAAGCGCACCATGCGCCGCGGCTTGCGTCGCCTGGCGGTGAACAGCAAGTATTGGCCCAATGAGCGTTGGGCGGAGGTTCTACGGCACCTGCGCGCGCGCAACCCTGCGCATGCCATCGTCCTCTTGGGCACCGGCCCGGAGCACCGATTGAACCAGGAGATTGCTACGCTGGCCGGCATCGATGGGCTGAATAACGCGGCGGACGATTTGCCGGTTACGAGGTTGGTGGCGCTGCTGGCGCGCGCCGACGGACTCATCACCGTGGATTCCGGCCCGGCCCATGCCGCCGCCGCCGTCGGTTGCCCACAGGTCGTGCTGTTCGGCAAAGCATCGGTATCGCTATACCGGCCGTGGAGCATGGCCGGCGCCGACGTGAAGGTGCTGACGGGTCAAGTCGGCGGCGAGGCCAATATGCTTGGGATCGACACGGGGGACGTTACCGCGGCGTGGGATACGCTGAGGTTGCGCGGCGGCGTGTAGCCAGGGGCGGGTGGCCCGGGGCGCGCCGCCGGGCACGCCTAGCCCGGGGGGCCTAGCCCAGGGCTGCCGCTGAGCGCACGCAGCATGTCCGGTGTCACCAACACGACGCCGCGCCGGGTGACGAAGAAACGTTTCTTATCCGCTTCGGGATCGTGTCCGATTTCCATCCCGTCGGGAATGATGCAATTCTCGTCCAGAATGCAACGTTTGATCTTCACGTGGCGGCCGACCGTCACGCTCGGCAACAATACCGAATTGTAGATGCTGCTGCCCTCTTCGATGCGCACATCGCTCGACAAAAGCGACTCTGCTACATACGCGCCCGAGATGATGCAGCCGCCCGCGACCATGGAATTGACCGCCATTCCGCGCCGGCCATCATCGTCCAGCACGAACTTCGCCGGCGGTTGCTGCGCTTGATACGTCCAAATCGGCCATTGATGGTCGTAAATGTTGAGTTCCGGGTTGAGCGAGACCAGTTCCATGTTCGCTTCGTACAGAGCATCCACGTTACCGACATCGCGCCAATAGTTCTGCGCCCTGGTTTCCACGTCCTCGAACGGATAAGCGAATACTCGCAACCGCTCGATCGCAGGTGGGATGATGTTTTTTCCGAAATCATGACTGCTGTTCTGGTTGGCGGCGTTTTCGGTCAATAGTTTCTCGAGTCTGTCCATGGCGATCACGTAAATGCCCATGGATGCCCGCGCAAGATCGTCGTGACCGATGATCGGATCGGGGTTCTGCGGCTTCTCCGCGAAACTCACGACGCGGTTGGTGTCATCGGTGGTCAGAATGCCGAATTCGTTGGCGCGTTCGATGGGCACATCGACTACACCCACCGTGATGTCCGCTTCGCATTGTTCGTGATACGCAATCATCGGACCGTAATCCATCTTGTAAATATGATCGCCCGCCAAGATCAGCACGTGCGTGGGATTGTGCGATCGAATGAACTCGAGATTTTGATACACGGAGTCCGCGGTGCCGCGATACCAGTGCGTGCCGATCTGCTGTTGAGCGGGAATCAACTCGACGAACTCACCGAGTTCACCGCGCAAGTAACTCCAGCCGCGTTGTATGTGCTGGATCAGGGACTGGGCTTTGTACTGGGTGAGAACCGCAATCTGCCGTATCCCGGAATTGACGCAGTTGGAAAGCACGAAATCGATGATGCGAAATTTACCGCCGAATGGCGTTGCGGGTTTACAGCGATGTTCCGTGAGCGCTTTGAGCCGCTCGCCCCGACCTCCCGCCATGACCACCGCCAGCGTGCCGCTCGTCAATCGGCTGACGTAGCGTCCGGTGTTAGTACGAGCTGCGTGTCGCATACAATCCTGATGTCAACGTTGAGCGTTTGAGCCAGCCTCGAAGCCATTCCCAGCCTGCCACACTAAGGAATGGAGCGCACTAGGTTTTTGCCGCGCTAGTAGGCAGTTGTTAGACTCGGGGCATGAACCCCCTAAAGTTGTGTATCTTGAGTTCGGAGATCATGCCGTACGCGAAAACCGGCGGACTCGCGGACGTAGCCGGAGCGTTGCTGCAAGAGATGAAGCGCCTGGGCCACGACGTGCGCGGCTTCATGCCGCTCTACGCCCCAGTGCGAAGCAAGCACCCTGAACTGCAGCCGGTTCTCGGCTTGCAAGATGTGGGCATGACCATCGGCGCGACGAACTATGCGTTTTCGGTGCGGACCGGGAGCTTCCCCGGTACCGACATCGCGATGTATTTCATCGAGTGCCCTGAGCTCTTCGATCGTTCGGCCTTCTACACTTTCGACGCGGATGAACATAAACGATTTCTGCTGTTTACCCGCGCGGCCATCGAGACCTGTCGGCGCCTGGAATTCGTGCCGGATGTTTTCCATTGTAATGACTGGCACAGCGCTTTTCTGCCGCTTTTCTTGAGGACGACGTATTCGTCTTTACCGGGGTTCTCCCAGGTGCGCTCGGTGTTGACCATCCATAACATCGGCTACCAGGGAATCATGCCTGCCACCGCCGTCGCCGACCTTGGGCTGGGCGCTGCCGAGGACTGGCTGGATGTGAAGGACCGTGCCGCAGGCGTTATCAACCCATTGAAAAATGGAATAAAATTTGCCGATATCGTAACGACCGTGAGCCCGACGTATGCGCGCGAGATCTGCACCACGCCGCTCGGGATGGGGATGCAGGAAACGCTCGGGGCGCGCTCAAACGGGGTGGTCGGAATTTTGAACGGTGTCGATTACCGCGAGTGGGATCCGCGGTACGACTTACATTTAACAGCGCATTTCGACTCCGGCGATCTGCGCGGAAAGCTCGCCAACAAGGAGCGTTTGCTGGAGTCGACCGGCCTGGATCGCGAACTCCGAAGACCGCTCATCAGCATGGTCACCCGGCTCGCGGAGCAGAAGGGAATCGATTTGTTGTTCGAGGCCTTGCCGAAGCTGCTCCAAGAACGGGACTTTGCATTTTTCATCCTGGGCAGTGGTGATGACCGATATGTGACATTTTTTGACGATTTGGCGCGGCGTTTCCCAGGACGAGTCGGGTTTCGCCAAGGATTCGACGAACCCTTGGCGCACCTGATCGAGGCGGGGAGCGACATGTTTCTCATGCCGTCCCACTATGAGCCCTGCGGACTGAATCAGATGTACAGTCTGCGGTATGGAACCATTCCCATCGTGCGCAATACGGGCGGTCTTGCGGACTCGGTGCAGCACTTCGAACCCGCCATGGGCCGCGGTACCGGATGCGTATTCAATGACTACGACGCTCCGGCGGTGCAATGGGCCATAGGCACCGCGCTCGACTGGTTTGCTGATCCGGAGAGCTGGCGCCGGTTGCTGCAGAATGCGATGGCTGAGGATTTTTCCTGGGGCCGGCAAGCGATCAAGTACGACCAAATCTATCGTGACGCATTGACGCTGCCCGCTTCCAGCAGGGCATAGCGGCGACCGTTTGGCAGTGCATAGAGATGCGCCACGCGTAGCTTCAAATCCGCAGCCCAGGCCGGCAGCTGAGCGTCGTCGAAGAGCGGCGCGGGACCAAGGCGACCTTCAAGGCCCAAGTGCGCGGCCAGTTCCCGAAACGTGCGACTGCTGTGTCGCCCCGGCAGCTGCGTTACCACCAGGCTTTGGGGTTCGGACGAAAGCCGGGATCGCAATCGTTCGACGGATGCCGTCGTAATGGGGCCGGGTATCAGCCCCACCGATGTCCGGGCGTACATATCGACGAATGCGCGGGTGGTCTCATCCGGTGCGAACAGAATCACGGGTCGACCGGCCGCGGCGCCCTCGATTTCCCGGCCGATGGTCGCCAGATCCTGCCAGGCATCGACGCGCCGGTAGATTTGCGATGCTGGCCCCACCAGGAGCGCGCTGTACGCGAGCAGCAGCGCAAATAACCCCTGCAGTAGCTGTCCCTGTCCAGCAGCGCGCCAGGCTGAAATCGCGCACGCGGCGGCGCTCACCAGTCCGAGGAAGGACACGGCCACGAATAGGCCACGCGCGCTCATTTCGTCCCATGAATCGCGGCCGATGATCACCGCCGCGGCCGCGGCCGCGGCCACCGCGAGCAGCAGCAGCATAGACGTCGCGCGCACGGCGCCTGCGTCCCAACGGTCATGTGCGGCCACGAGATCCCGCACCCAATAGCCCAGCAGCAAGGCAACGCCGGGGAGTGCCGGTGCCAAGTAAATGTTGCGCGCCGTGGCCGCGATCGAGAGTACCCCCAGGGCGGGCAAGAAGGTCGCGACCGCAAAACGCACGGGACGCAGCTGTTCGACGGACAGGTGTCTATGCCGCCACGCGTGTCGAGCGGCAGCCAGGCATAACAGCGTCCAGGGCCACAGGTAGACGGGTAATTCAATCAGATACTTGCCTGGAGAGTTGCGGTGCGCAGCCGCGTATTGCAATTCTTGGGGAGCATCGACATGCGCGAAGCGGCCTACCAAATTGTTCCAGAAAAACACTTTGAGGTGAGCGGGTCCATCGGCTCCGACGTAGACCGCCCAAACCCAGGTGAGAATGAGCGCTGCCTGAAGGCTCAACCCGGCGTACAGCTCCCAGCGCAACAATTCTCGCCAGCGTCTCTCCCAAACCACCAGAGTGACCAGGCTCAAGACCGGCACCATCCAAGCGGCGGCGCTCTTGCTCAAGAAGCCCAAGGCAAGAGCCGCGTGCATACATGAATAGCCGCGCAGACGCTCGCCGGTACCCTTGGCATAGAAACCGGTGTACAGACCCCAAAGCGCCACGGCCACCGTGGCAAGAAGCGGCGCATCGGTGGCGAGCCAGATTGCAACCTGGTATGAAAGCAGGAAGGTGCTGATCGCAGCCGCGGCCACCACGCCCGCAAGCGGTCCCGCACTGGCGCGCCCGATCAAGCCCACCGCAAGCGCTGTCGCCAGGGCGTACAACAGATTCGGTAAACGTGCCACCCACGCATCGTCGCCCCCCAGGGCGATTGCGGCGGCAGCCGCCCAGTAGGTCAGGGGAGGTTTCTCGCAAAATGCCTCTCCGGCAAGCAAGGGAACTGCTTTTTCGCCCTGCCAGCTCATCCGCCAGGAGATATCCGCCTCACGAGGCTCGTCCGGAGTCCAGTACCCGCGCCCCAAAATGCCCACACACGCACTGAGCGCGAGGGACAGCCACAATGACCAAAGCGAGGCACGGGATGGACCTGGCAAGGGAGGTATCGGGCTATCCGAGCGGCGCGCACAGCATGTGCCGACTATACTTTACGGGAGAGTCACACGCGCGGTGGCTTGAGCTTGACGATGACATCATCGAGGGCCTGATAAAGAATCTCCGTAAATTCTCTGCCCAACAGCTCTTCGATGTGAGCGTAGACGGCCTCGATGCGAGGCGCCATCCGGGACGCGAGCGCACGGCTACGCGGCGTCAGCGAAACACGCACGCGGCGCTGGTCGTTCGCCAGACGCTTGCGCCGCACCAAACCCATCTGTTCCATTCGCAGCAACACTCCCGCAAGACTCGGACTCGATAAGCGGCATAAATCGCCGATCTGGTGTGGCTCGAGCGGCCCCGTATCGAGCAACAGGCGAACGATGCGCCACTGCTGTTCGGTGACCCCGTTGGCATTGAGCAGCGGCCGGAAGTGGGCAATCACGTGCTCCCGCGCTTGCAGCATCATGAGGGGCAGATTGCGGTGCTTCAGGGGCGGCACTTCGCTCGGCTTGCGGCGCATTCTTGACACACTCCCCGATAAGTGGAACGATTACTAATATATTAGTGAGTATTTTCCGGGAGCGAAAGGCAAGTTGGCTAGCACGTGCACCATTCCGTTCGACATCGCGCCTTTCGGCTTGAGCGGCGCGGTGTACGGCGCGTTGGTGAACCATCGCACCGCGCTGGTCGAACTCGGTGACGAGGTGGCTCGACCGCCTTACAACGGGGCGCCGCGAGCACCGGTGCTTTACGTCAAGCCGCGCAACACCCTGGCAGCATCGGGAGATGCGGTCGAGATTCCGGCCGGGATGACGGATTTGGAGCTAGGTGCCTGCCTCGGTCTGGTCATTGGACGACCGGCGTGCAATGTTTCGATCGCGGCGGCGCCCGATCACATTGCCGGGTATCTCATCGTCAATGACATCAGTGTTCCGCACGAGAGTTTTTACCGACCGTCGATACGGATGAAGGCACGGGATGGATTCTGTCCGCTCGGGCCGGCGGTAGTCGCGCGCGGCGCCATCGCGGATCCGGACGCGCTCACCATTCGAACCTACGTGGACGGCGCGCTCGTTCAAGTAGCGAGAACGGCCGAGTTGGTGCGTTCCACCGCGATGCTATTGGCCCATGTGACGGAATTCATGACCCTTGCGCCCGGCGATGTACTCGCGGTCGGCGTTGCCAAGCCCGCTCCGCGAGTTCGCGCCGGACAAAGTGTCGATATCGTCATCGACGGCCTCGGTACATTGTCCAATCGATTCGTGGCTGCCCCAGGATGATGCGCGCACGCGTTGCCTTTTCAGGCGCCATCCATGCCGCGACTCCGGATAGCACGGGGGGATTGCGTCTCACGGACGGGCGTCATGTGACGGAGGCGGAGGTGGTTTGGCTGCCGCCGTTCGCGGTGGGAACCCTCATAGCGCTGGGCTTGAACTATGCCGACCACGCGAAGGAATTGGCGTTCAACGCGCAAGAGGAACCGCTTGCGTTTCTCAAGGGCCCCGGCACGCTGATAGGCCATCGCGGAACGACCCGGCGGCCGGCCGATGTGAAATTCATGCACTACGAATGCGAGCTCGCCGTGATAATCGGCCGTCGCGCGCATAGAGTTACCCGTTCCGCCGCCATGGAACACGTGGCGGGGTATTGCATCGCCAACGACTATGCCATCCGCGACTACCTGGAGAACTGGTATCGACCCAACCTGCGCGTCAAGAATCGCGACGGCGGAACGGTGCTCGGGCCATGGTTCGTGGACGCATCGGATGTCGCGGATCCGTCGAATTTGGGATTGCGGACCTTCGTCAACGGCAAAATGATTCAGCAAGGCAACACTCGGGATCTCATATTTGATATTCCGTATCTAATCGAGTACTTGAGTTCGTTCATGTCCCTGGCCCCGGGAGACGTGATCCTCACCGGCACGCCGGAAGGCGTGGTCAACGTCATGCCCGGCGACGAAGTAGCCTGTGAAATCGACGGCCTCGGCCGCCTCGTCAATACCATCGCGGCCGACGACGCCTTCGGTCGTTGAAGAGACCTCTATGCAAATTCAGCATTTGATAAACGGCGCGGCGGTGAAGAGTTCGGACTACTTCCAAAGTTTCAACCCGGCGACCCAGGAAGTCCTGGCCGAGGTTGCTCGCGGGGGTGAGAAGGAAATTGATGCCGCGGTGGCGGCGGCAAAGGCTGCGTTCCCACGATGGGCGGCCAAACCCGCGACGGAGCGCGCGGCGCTGTTGCGCAAACTCGGCGATTTGATCGCAAAAAACGTTCCGGAGATTGCGCAGACCGAAACCCGCGACACCGGCCAGCCGATCACACAGACGGCAAAGCAACTCGTGCCGCGATCGGCGGACAATTTCTATTACTTTGCGGAAATGTGCGTCAGAGTCGACGGGCATACCTACCCGACTCCCACCCATCTGAATTACACGTTGTTTCATCCGGTGGGCGTGTGCGCGCTGATTTCGCCTTGGAACGTTCCGTTCATGACTTCCACGTGGAAGGTCGCGCCCGCGCTGGCGTTCGGCAACACCGCGGTGTTGAAGATGAGCGAGCTGTCGCCCTTGACGGCCTCGCGCCTCGGAGAGCTGGCATTGGAGGCGGGGATTCCCGCGGGCGTGCTCAACGTCGTTCATGGGTATGGCGCCGAGGCCGGGGAGGCGCTGTGCCGGCATCCGGAGGTCCGTGCCATATCGTTTACGGGATCAACCGCGACGGGCAATCGCATCGTCAAAGCCGCCGGCTTGAAGAAATTCTCCATGGAACTCGGCGGCAAGAGTCCCTTCGTGATATTCGAGGACGCCGACCTCGATCGGGCGCTGGACGCGGCGGTGTTCATGATTTTTTCCAACAATGGCGAGCGCTGCACTGCCGGCTCGCGCATTTTGATACAGCAATCGATTTATGCCGATTTCGTGGAGAAGTTTACCGCGCGGGCAAAACGCATCAGCGTCGGCGATCCGCTCGATGACAGCATCAATGTGGGTCCCATGATCAGCCCGGAGCACCTCGCCAAGGTGCGGCGCTATATCGAGCTGGGCCCCAAGGAGGGCGCAACCATGCTGTGCGGCGGTCTCGATCCCCCGCAGCTGACGGATGCTCTCAGAAATGGAAACTTCGTCAAGCCTACGGTGTTCGCCGACGTGAATAATCGCATGCGGATCGCTCAGGAAGAAATATTCGGGCCGGTCGCTTGCTTGATTCCTTTCACGGACGAGGCCGATGCCATCGCGCAGGCGAACGACATTGCGTATGGTCTGAGCAGTTACGTTTGGAGCGAAAATTTAGGGCGCGCGCATCGGGTGGCCGCGGCGATCGAGGCCGGCATGTGCTTCGTCAACAGTCAAAACGTGCGCGATCTGCGCCAGCCATTCGGCGGCACGAAGGCCTCGGGGACGGGCCGCGAGGGCGGCACCTGGAGTTACGAAGTCTTCCTCGAACCCAAGAATGTGTGCGTAAGCTTGGGTTCGCACCACATTCCGCATTGGGGAGTCTGACCATGAGTCTGTACCAAATGCAGAAAGTTCTATTCGATCTCAATCGTGACCCAGCCGTACAAAAGCGATTTTCTTCCGATCGAAGCGCGGTCCTCGAGGGCTACATGCTCACTCCGGAGGAACATGACGCCATCGTGGCCGGCGATGTGGGGTTGCTATACGTGTTGGGGGCGAACGGTCAGCTGCTGATGCACTATGCCGCCTTGCTCGGCATGGAGTGGAGCGCCTATCTCGAAGCGATGCGCGACGGAGTGCGCAAGTACGGGGCGGTGCGTGCCGGTCTTTACGTCATGACGACGCGAACGGACGAGAAAGTGGCCAACATATGAGTCTGGTGTTCGCCGGAATCTCGAGTCATGCGCCCGGCATTACCGGAAGGGCGCATATGGCCGATGCGGCCGTCGTCCAAGAATTTCATGGAGCGTATCGGGGAATGGGCGAGCGTTTGGCCGCCGCCCGACCGGATGCCCTGGTCATGGTGACCGCCGAGCATTTCGCGAATTTCTTCATGAACAATATGCCGTCTTTCGCCGTGGGCATGGCGAGCGACTACGAGGGGCCGATCGAGGACCCGCAATGGCTGGGCATCGCACGGCGTACGGTCCCCGGCGATGCCGATCTCTCCAAACAGCTGATCACTGAAATCATGCAGACCGTCGACCTTGCCTACGCCGAAGAATGGAAATTCGACCACGGCATCATGGTGCCCCTGCACTTTCTGACACCGCAATTCGATCTGCCGGTGATTCCTATGAACATCAATTGCCAAGGACCGCCGTTGACGCCACTGCACCGTGCATGGGTTTTCGGCGAAGCCATCCGCCGTGCCGCGGACGCCGTCCCACAACGCATCGCATTGGTAGGAGCGGGTGGAATCTCGCATTGGCCGGCGACCCCGGATTCGGGGAAAATAAATGAACCCTGGGATCGCGAATTCCTCGCGCGTTGGGCCGCCAATGATAAACGAGCCATGTTGTCGTATACGGATGAGGCGACCTATCGGGACGCCGGGCAAGGGGGCTTCGAGATCCGTGCCTTCATTGCCGTTGCTGCCGCCGCGCGCGGTCGAGGCGTCGTGCAGCATTATCGTCCGATTCCGGTTTTTGCGGTCGGGTGCACGGTGGCGAGCATGGACATAGGACCGTAAGCATGTCGCATATGACGCTCGAATACAGCGGCAACTTGCGAGATAGCGGTGCCTTCACCGACCTATGCCGCAAGCTCGCGAAGTTCATGGCGACGCTCGAAGTCGGCGGATCGCCGGTGTTTCCGCCCGGCGGCGTACGGGTGAGAACCATCCCATGCGACGAGTATTGCATCGCCGACGGTACGCTGGGCGATGCGGCTTTCGTTCACGCCGTGCTGAAGATAGGCGCCGGTCGAAGCGAGGCCGCCAAGCAAGCGGTCAGTGCCGGGTTGTTCGAGATCATGAAGGATCATTTCGCGGAAGCTTATGCAAAACGCGGATTGGCGCTGTCGCTCGAACTCAACGAGTTCAGCGAATCCGGGACGCTGAAGCACAACAACTTGCACGCACGATTCAGAAAAGCCTGAGCGTTTCAGAGAAGCCTGAGAAGTACTGTCCAATGCTGCCGAAAGAAACCATCGCTTCGCTCGCCAAACGGCTGTATGAGGCGCGCAAGAACCGCACGCAGCTGCGTCATTTTTCCAAGGAACAGCCCGGCATGACCGTCCAAGACGGCTACGCCATTCAAACTGAATGGGTGAAATTAGAGCTCGCCGACGGCCACCGGATTTGCGGTCGGAAGATTGGCCTCACGTCGCGGGCCATGCAGATGGCGTCGCAGATCACCGAGCCGGACTATGCGCCTTTGATGGATGACATGTTCTTCGAAACCGGCAGCGATATTCCGTTCGAGCGCTTCATCGCTCCACGCGTGGAAGTCGAGTTGGCGTTTGTCTTGGGAAAATCTCTTCAAGGCCCAGGAGTGACGCTATTCCAGGTCTTGCAAGCCACCGAGTACGTGACTCCCGCGCTCGAGATCATCGATGCACGCATCGAGCAGTTCGACCGCGAGACCAAGGCGCCGCGCAAGGTTTACGATACCATTGCGGACTTCGCGGCCTGTGCGGGAATCGTTCTTGGGGGCCGGCCCGTGAAACCCGACGCCGTCGATCTGCGCTGGGTCGGCGCGCTTCTGTACAAGAATGCCGTGATCGAAGAAACCGGCTTGGCCGCCGCCGTCCTCAATCATCCCGCCACGGGAGTGGCTTGGCTTGCGAATAAGATTGCGCCGCACGGCGAACAGCTGAATGCCGGAGACGTCGTCCTCGGGGGTTCGTTCACCCGCCCGACTCTGGCGCAGCGCGGCGATGTGTTGCACGCCGACTATGGTCCGCTGGGCAATATATCCGTGCGCTTCATTTGAGGTCGGAGGCCCTGATGCAAATGCCGGTCAATTCATTCAAGCGAGCCCTGCAAAAAGGGCAAACGCAAATCGGCCTGTGGGTCGGGTTGGCGGATTCCTACGTAGCCGAACTGCTCGCGACCACCGGATTCGACTGGCTGATGATCGACGCCGAACACGCGCCCAATGATCCGCGTAGCGTGCTGCGGCAACTACAGGCCGTCGCCCCGTATCCGGTACATCCCATCGTGCGGCCCGTTCATGGCAGCGTGGAGTTGATCAAGCAATATCTCGATATCGGAGCTCAAACCCTGCTGGTGCCCATGGTTGAGACAGCCGAGCAAGCCGCGCTCATGGTGGCCGCAACCCGTTATCCAACGCGCGGGAACCGCGGCGTGGGCAGCGCGTTGGCGCGCTCGTCGCGCTGGAACCAGATTACCGGGTATCTGAGCCGCTGCGACGAGGAAATGTGTGTGCTGGTCCAGATAGAATCCGTCACCGCGCTCGGCAACCTCGAGGCGATCGCTGCCGTTCCAGGCGTGGACGGTGTATTTTTCGGTCCGGCCGATTTGTCCGCATCCATGGGGTTGATAGGCAAGCCGATGGATCCGGCGGTGCGGGCGGCAATCGCGCAAGGAATTGCCACCGTGACCCGGGCGGGCAAGGCGGCCGGGTGCCTCACCAGCGACAATCAGGTCGCGCGTGAATATCTGGCGCAGGGAGCGACCTTCGTCGCCGTGGGTGTGGACACGTCGCTGCTCGTCAAAGCCGCGGCGGAGCTTGCGGCCTCTTTCAAGGGTCCACGCAGCGCCGTTTCGTCGGAGCCATCTTCGGTGTACTGATCGGATTCGGCGCTAATCGATTCCCGGTATGCCGCGGCGGATATCCGCGGAAAAATTCTCGCTGCGATCGGACTGTTTGGCGCGATCGGTGATGCGTCCGCGTCGGCGCAGTTCTTCGAGCGAAAAACGCCGGTCGAGCCCACCGACGACGTACACATATTCCGGAAGGTATCCCGACAGCAGCAGGCGATAATCCAGCGGCAAGCGGCCGACGATGCGCTTCATCATTTCGTAGACGAGCGTGGTGCAGTTTACCGTGACGGTGTTGTAAAAGCGGGGTTCGTCCACGAGACTGTTCGCCTTGCCGACGTAGCCCAAGAACAGCAGACGCATCGCCGATTGCGGCAATTGCAGCCGATAAACATAGTCATCTTCGCCGCGGACGTTGGTGCGCAGACGGATGACATCGCGTTCGTCGGCCGCGACGATGCTGAGTTCGAATTCCTTGAAAAATCCGCCGATTTCGGAGAATTCCTGTGTTTTCTGACGGCGAATCTCCACCGAGAACACGACATGCGTGCCGTCGTCGAAGCCGAAGGAGATCAACATATGCGCGATGGTCGGGCCCTTCCAATACGACATGATCATGTCCACCGATCGAAGACCATCGAGATCGTAGCTGCGCGTCTCCCAGCGCTGCGTATAGTCGGCGGTACTGCGCCAATCGAAATTGCGCACGTTATGCAGCGTCACGCGGTTGCCGTCCACCGTTCCCGTGGTCATCTGCGCCACATCGTCCGCCCAAACACGATTATTCGTTGGTGCCAGCCGCGTCCACCAAATGAGCAGTGCGGCAAAGGCGAGGGCGAAGGCGACCACCGCGACCGTAATTCTTCCCTGCCAAAGAGCAATCATCATCGTCAGGCTGAATGCGCCCCAGAGCACCACGCTCAGCGCCTTCGCTATCTGTCCGCTCGAAACCTGGTACCACAGGGCCAACCCGCACCAGACCGCGGAAAAACCGATCATGAGGGTAGCGAGCATGGTTGCCGCCAAGCGCAGGGAACTGGCTGTCGTCGGAGTCATTGTCGTCAGGCGACACCGCGTTCCGCTAGGAACTCGCCCAGAATGCGCGCGGTGTGGCTTCTGCCTGGTTTGAGCGCGATGGCTTCGGGCACGCCTTGCGCTACGACGCGGCCTCCGCCGGTGCCGCCCTCGGGTCCCAGATCGATGATCCAGTCCGCTTCGGCCATGATATCCAGATTGTGCTCGATGACGATGACGCTGTTGCCGGCGTCCACCAAACGCTGCAACACCTTGACGAGCTTTTCGACGTCGGCCATGTGCAGCCCGACGGTGGGCTCATCGAGCACGTACAAGGTGTGTTGGCGCTCGCGCCGAGCGATATCGATTCCAAGCGCATCGGTGCGCACCTTCGCCAATTCGGCGACGAGCTTGATTCTCTGACTTTCGCCTCCCGAGAGTGTCGGACTCGGCTGACCCAAGCTCAGGTAGCCCAGTCCAACGTCCGCCAACAGGCTCAAGGGGTGTTGCACGCTGCGTTGAGCCGAGAAGAATTCCACGGCGTCTTCGACACTCATGGCGAGCGCCTCGCCAATGCTCTTTCCCTTGAACAGAATCGACAGCGTTTCATGATTGAAACGCCTCCCGCCGCACACATCGCATAGAACTTGCACGTCCGGCAGGAAACTCATTTCGATGCGCTGCATACCCTGGCCTTCGCACGCCTCGCAGCGGCCGCCGGCCGTATTGAACGAGAAGCGGCTCGCCGTGAATCCGCGTATCTTGGCGTCGGTGGTTTCCGCATACAGGCGGCGAATCGAATCCCAAAAGCCGATGTAGGTCGCAGGACAGGAACGCGGCGTCTTGCCGATAGGCGTCTGATCCACCTCGAGCACACGGCTGATCGCCTCCCAGCCCATGATCGACTCACAGCCGCGCACCGTCACGTCACGCTTATTCGTTCGATCCGATCGGGCCGGACGTTCCAACAAACGCTTGAGGTTTCCCAGCAATACATCGCGCGCGAGCGATGACTTGCCCGATCCCGATACGCCGGTGATAACCACCAATCGGCCCAACGGAACGCGTGCGTCGACTTGCCGCAGATTGTGCAGTGTTGCAGCGCCGAGCTGAATCGACGGCGTGTCGCGGTCGATCGAGCGGCGACGAGAACGGGAGTGTTGATAGGGCGCCGCGAGGCAGCGGCCGGTCGCGGAATTCGCGAGCCGCGCCAGTTCCGCCGCTGTGCCTTCGGCAACCAAACGACCGCCGCGCGTGCCCGCGCCCGGGCCCAGATCGATTACGTGATCGGCGCGGCGAATCGTATCCTCGTCATGTTCGACCACGATCAGGGTGTTGCCCTTGGCTCGCAACCGATCCAAAGTCCTGAGCAGCGCGATGTTGTCGCGCGGATGCAGGCCGATGGTCGGCTCGTCGAGCACGTAGCACACGCCTTGCAGATTGGAGCCCAGTTGAGCGGCCAACCGGATCCGCTGCGCCTCTCCGCCGGAGAGAGTCGGTGCCGCGCGATTCAGCTGCAGATAGCCCAGGCCGACGTCGCACAAGAAAGCCGTGCGGGTGCCGAGTTCGGCCAGCAGATCCCGCGCAATGTCGCGCTCGCGGCCCAGCAGCTTGATCTTCGACAACGTGGCTTCGAAGTCCCGCACCGGCAGAGCGGTCAACGCCGCAATCGACATACCGCGGAACAACACATGGCGGGCTACAGGGTTCAGCCGCTCGCCGGCGCAGTCCGGACACGCGAGCTGCGCGGAATCGTCGGTTTCACGCCACTTGGATTCTTCGCCGCTCTGCTCCGCATCGAACTCCGTCATTTGCAGCCCAGTGCCGAAGCAGCTCTTGCACCAGCCATGCCGCGAGTTGAATGAGAACAAACGCGGATCGAGTTCGGGAAAGCCGGTGCCGCACGTCGGGCAGGCTCGTTTGGTCGAAAAAACAGCGGCGTCCGCCACATCGCCCGCGCCGGCAGCGGCGACGTGAACCACGCCGCGCCCATATTCCAGGGCGATGGATAAGGCGTCGCGCAGTTCCGATTCGCGCCCGGCGTTCACCGTCAGCGTAGCCACCGGGAGTTCTATGCTGTGCTCGGTGAAGCGATCGAGCCTCGGCCACTTGGCCGTCGGCAACAACGACCCGTCGACGCGCAGTTCCTTGAATCCCTTGCCGCGAGCCCACTTGGCGAGCGCCGTATACAGACCCTTGCGCGCCACGATGAGCGGCGCCAGAAGGGTGATTTTTTGTCCGCGGTAGTCCTTGAGCACGCGTGCGGCAATGGCGTCGGCCGATTGCGGTTCAATCGTCGCGTTGCACGCGGGGCAGTACTGGACGCCCAACTTCACGTACAACAAGCGCAGGAAGTGATAGATCTCCGTCAGAGTCGCGACCGTGCTCTTGTGGCCCCCGCGGCTGGTTCGCTGTTCGATCGCAACGGTGGGCGGTATGCCGAATATCGCGTCCACGTCAGGGCGCGATGCGGGCTGCACGAATTGCCGAGCGTATGCATTCAGGGACTCGAGGTAACGCCGTTGTCCCTCGGCGAACAGAATGTCGAAAGCGAGGCTGCTCTTGCCGCTGCCCGATACTCCGGTGATGACCGTGAACTGATTGAGTCCAAGATTGACGTCGACGTTCTTGAGGTTGTGCTCCCGTGCTCCGCGAATCTCGATGAACGTGGGCACCGCAACCCGGTAAGCAGGGCGTTCAACGTCCTGTATCGCGTTGCCGAACGTTGCCGCACTTTCCGCCTCCATGAGGGCGCGGCCGGTATGCGACGCAGGCACGCGCATCACCTCCGCGGGGGTGCCGACGCACACGATGGCACCGCCGGCATCGCCGCCCTCGGGACCCAAGTCGATGACCCAGTCGGCAGCGCGCACCACATCGAGATTGTGCTCGATTACCAGGAGCGAATGCCCGGCGTCGATCAAGCGCCGAAACGCGCGTAGCAGCTTGGCGACGTCGTCGAAATGCAGCCCGGTGGTGGGCTCATCGAAAAGAAACAGCGAGCCTTTCTGGACCGCGGAATCGGGCGCGGCTTTCGCAACAGAACCTCCGGCGCCGATCCTGCGGCCGGTGCCGATGCCGCGGCGACCGCTCTTTCTGTTCGCCGTGTGTTCGCGCATTGCGTTTTCGGCGAGGTGGCCCGCGAGCTTGAGGCGTTGTGCTTCACCGCCGGACAACGTCGGCACCGGTTGCCCCAACCGTAGGTAGTCCAAACCCACGTCGGCGAGCGGCGCCAAGCGCAAACATACTTCGGCATCGCATGCGAAAAACTTCAATGCCTCGGAGACCGTGAGGTCGAGGACATCGGCGATGCTCTTCGGCGAAGCGGCGCCGCGCGCGAGCCTGCACTCGAGGATTTCCGCCCGATAGCGCCGTCCATCGCAGTCGGGACACCGAAGGTAAACATCGGAAAGGAACTGCATCTCGACATGCTCGAAGCCGTTACCGCCGCAGGCGGGGCAGCGGCCGTTACCGGCATTGAAGCTGAAGGTGCCCGCGGTGTATTTGCGCTCGAGAGCTTGCGGCAGCTTGGCGAACAAATTCCGGATGGCATCGAAGGCGCCGACATAGCTGGCCGGATTGGACCGGGTCGTGCGCCCGATGCGGCTTTGGTCGACCATGACCACTTCGTCAACCAGCTGGGCGCCCTCGAGCGCCCGGTGTCCGCCGGGGTTTTCGGTAGGCCTGCCCTTGGCTCGAAGCAGCGCGGGAAACAGCACATCGTGGACCAACGTGGATTTGCCCGAGCCGCTGACTCCGGTGACGCATACCAGGCGTTGCAGCGGAATCTCGACATCGATGTTCTTGAGGTTATGCTCGACCGCGCCTTCGATTCGCAGGACGCCGGCGCGCCGCCGAGCGGTCGCACCGTCCACGTCCGCGGTGGCGGTGGGCGGTATGGCTACGCGCTTGCGGCCATAGAGATAATCGGCGGTGAGCGATCCCTGTGCACCGCCAAGTTCGCTGACAGGACCGTAGAAAACGATTTCTCCGCCGTGCTCTCCCGGCCCGGGGCCGATATCGAGAACGCGGTCGGCCGCTTGCATCACCTTTGGATCATGCTCGACCACCACCAGTGTGTTGCCGGCGTCGCGCAAACGGTGCATGACGCCCACTATGCGGCCGACATCTCGCGGATGCAGGCCGATCGAAGGTTCATCCAATACGAACAGGGTGTTCACCAATGACGTGCCCAGCGCCGTGGTGAGATTGATCCGCTGCACCTCGCCGCCGGAAAGGGTGCGTGACTGACGGTCGAGATCGAGGTAGCCCAGGCCCACGTCCGTGAGATATTTCAAACGTCCACGGATTTCACGCAGCAAGAGATCCGCTGCGTCATCGAGGGGCGCGGGTAGTTGGAGCGTAGCGAAGAAATGGCGGCATTTATCGATGGGCAGCAGCATCAACTCGCGAATGTTGAGCCCGGGATCGCCGACCCGCCACAACAAGGCTTCAGGCTTCAGGCGGGCGCCGTGACACGCGCTGCATTCGGTGTAGGAGCGATACCGGGAGAGCAGCACGCGGATGTGCATTTTGTAGGCTTTGGTCTCGAGCCACGCGAAAAACCGCTTGACCCCATACCAGACGCTCTTGGTCCACTCGCCTTCGCCGTCGAGTACCCAGTGGCGCTGGGCCTCGGTGAGGTCGCGCCATGGTGTATCGATTGGAATCGAGCGCTTGCGCGCGAACTTCAGAAGATCTGCCTGACATTCTTTGTAGGACTCGGTTTGCCAGGGCTTGATGACGCCGCCGCGAAGCGTCAGGGAATTGTCCGGAATGACCAAGTCATAGTCGACGCCGATGCTGCGGCCAAAACCGCGGCAGGTTTCACAAGCGCCCAGGGGTGAGTTGAAACTGAACGTGCTCGGACTCGGATCCTTGTAGTCGATGTCGCAGTCAGGGCAATGCAGTTCGGTGGAGAAGCGCCAAGGAGGTCCGGCATCACCCGCGTCGTTTTGCGGATAGACGTCGAGCCGCCCTTGCCCCACTTTGAGCGCGGCTTCGATGGCATCGCCGGCTCGGGCGGGATCCACGGTCGACCAGCGAAAACGATCCTGAACGACGTGAAAGGTGTTGCCTTGCTGGTCATGGATGCGCGTGTAACCTCGAGCGCCGAGCAGGTTTTTGATCTCAGTGTCGGTGAAGTTCTTCGGCACAGTGACCGGGAAAGTCAGCAGCAACCGGGGGTCGCCCGCATCGAGGGATCGCTGCGCCAGTGCCGCAAAAATGGTGTCGGGGGAATCACGGCGCACGGGCTGCCCACACCCGCGGCAATGGAGGACGGCGGCGCGCGCGAACAGCAGCTTCAGGTGATCGTTGAGCTCGGTCATGGTGCCGACCGTCGAGCGTGACGTGCGTACCGGATTGGTTTGATCGATGGCGATTGCCGGTGGAATACCGTCTATGCGGTCCACCAAGGGCTTGTCCATGCGATCCAAGAATTGCCGGGCATACGGCGAGAAAGTCTCGACGTAACGCCGCTGTCCTTCGGCATACAGCGTATCGAACACCAACGAAGACTTTCCCGACCCGCTGACGCCGGTGACAACGATCAACTCGTTGAGCGGCAAATCGAGGTCAAGGGCTTTGAGATTGTTTTGACGCGCACCTCGGATGCGGATCGCATCCGAGTGTCGCGGATCTAGGGGCGGCATTGCCGCTAGTTTACAGGATCCGTCAAATCGGCGGCCCGCGAAGCACTGCGCCCTTGCGAAGCACCCAGCCGTGGCGGAACACTGCGCCCTCGCGAAGCATTGATCGGGTCGGTGAGGGCCTGGACGCGAAGCACTGAGCGGCCGGTGAAGCGCTTGTACGCCCCGAAACCCTCTAGCGGCCGGCGAATTGCTCCATCATCAGGCCGGTGCCGCCGCGCGTCACGTGCGCGACTATGGCCGTACGGCGGTGGATTTTGGTAACCAATCCAAGGTTGATGGCGAACGCGAGTTGCACCTGTTGACCCTTGCGCAGCCCAAGATTTTCCGTCTCGACGAACACGCCGTTGGCGCTCAAGTTCTTCGCCTTGCAGATCCGGCTCTTGTGTCCCGACATGACGACGTAAACCGTCGTCCGCGCTCGGTGGCGGGTGTGCAAGCGACGCTCCATCCGTACTTCCTTCAGGTGATCGTGAGTGGCGAGCGGCCATTATGCACATGGCATTCGAGTTAGCGAAGCGTTGGCGAATACTTTTATGGTTATGTCAAAATATTCAAGGGATTACGTTCAAGTGAACGTTGCGCGCCGCTTGGCAAGGCGACGCATTCGGGCCGGTGCGCTGACGCCGGGAAGACGAGGCGGCCCCCGGAGTTAAGCGGGTTGGGGGCTGTCTTTGCGACGGATCGACAGTTGTTCCGGCGCTTCGATGCCCATCTTGACGCGCCGCCCGGTGCCGCCCAGCAGTGTGATTTGAATGGGCCCATTGGCGAAAAGCTGCGCCATGGTCATGTTGCCATCCACCCCGTCTGCGGGTTGGATTACGATGGATTCGTCAGCTCGGCGACTTAGGACCAACATACATTAAGCCCGCGCCAGTGCTCGAAGCGACCTGGCAAAAGTTTTCCCTTGGGGACCGTAGGTTACCGGCGCGCCGCCGCGCACGATGTCGAACAATTGCCGAATTTGATTTTGACGGATGTGAATGATGTGACCGTTGACTTCGTTGGCGGTCCGGCAGACGGCCATCAGTTCCATCAATTTGCGCCAGCGGTTGGCTACGACATCCCCAAGCGCGGCGCCGTCGGCTCCGGACGTACCCCACAGAGTGCGGCGTTCACCTTCCAGCTCCTCGATGTTTGCGAACAGGCGGATCTTTTCGGCAGCCTGTTCTTTTACCGCTTCCGGGGAGTCGCCCGTCAATGCGGTGCGCTCCGCGGCCAAAGTCTGAGCCAGGCTTTGCGCGGCCGTAATCTCACGACCGAGGAGATCTTCGAGACTGTGACGCGCATCGTGATTCATGGCATTACTTCAGCCCGCGTTCGAACCGCAACAGCCCATCGGCAACCCGGCCCGCATCGATCTGATAGGTGCCGGAACTGACGGCTTGCTTCACCGCCGCCACTTTGGCGGAATCGACCACCGGAGCCTTGGCAACGGCTTCCTCGATCTTCTGCAATGAGCGTGCGGAGTCGGTAAGAGTGAGAGAATCCGTGCTCTGTGAGCTCGGTGTGCCCGCCGCGGGCGCATCGCTCGATGCCTTGTCGCTGACAGCACCAGTGCCATTCGCGCTCTTGATGGGCGCAAGCGGCTGCGTCGCATTGTATCCACTGATCTTGCTAGACACCGAACTTCTCCTGGGGGCATGCAATATGCCTTGCCATTAATATCGTCAGGGTTTGGATGAACTTTAACGATCACACTGACTTAGATCGTCTAAATCATGTTATCGACTGTGACGCGGTTCACTGAAGGGGGCTATTGAAAAATAATTTCCACAACCTGTTCGGACCGCGCGATCCCCTCGACAATCTTCCCAGACGATAAATTCTGCACCCTAACTCGTTGATTTATCATGCCGTCGCCCAAGGCGCGGCCGGCCATCCGGACGCTTATTCCCCCCGCGTCCGCCACCAGAGTGACCGCTTGACCCCGCAATACCGCCTTGGAGGCCACGAGTTGCTGATTGCTGAGTATGGCACCCCCCGAGATCGGACGTGCTGCAGTGCGTCCCACAGCGATGGAGACATCATCCAGATAGCCCAACGGTAGCTCCGTCATATCGTGTTGTTCGACCCGCAGATCGTTCGCCGTCAGTACGCTGCCGGCCAAGATGGCATGTGCGGCCACGGCGACCGCCGCGGTGCCGACGATACGAACCGGCACGTAGAGGTGCCAGGCCGTCGCGCCCTGGCAGTGGAGTTCCACCAGGACTCGGTCTTTCATGTGCGGCGCCGCGCCGACGCTGGGCCTCACCGGGCCGGTGCATTGCGCCAGTTGGACGCGTGGTGGGATGGGTCCGACCAAAAAACGCTGCTTCGCGGTCAGGGAAGGCAAGTGAAGGGCTGCTTCGGCTTGCGCCAGCGATTCCAATTGCCCGACGTCTTGCAGAGGAGTGGCCGGGACGGCGGCGGGCACCGCGGCCGATTCCGCGGACAGTATAAGTACGGCCGCCAGCCCAAGTGCGCCCCGCCGACTGAATACGTTCCTCCACTGACGATATGTTGACGGTATTTTCACGATACAACATAACAAGCAAGCCGCGTGCCACCGACAGCGGAAGGCGCTGCGCAGTCGGGTGAGGAACGCGGCAGCCGGCCAAGGACGGGAATGCGGTCGCTCGTGCCGCCACCGGCAATTCCTTGCCGCCCGCCTGCGTCCCGCCTGCGCCGCGGCTGCGGAATATCGCGGGAATCGGGCCCTTGGCGTGCTTTATGGCCTGCGGATGAGGGTTGGCACAGCTCTTGCTTTGGTCTCCATCGAGGAGATCACCGACATGTTCGAAAACGTTTTTGGCATTCATGAGCAAGCTCTGCTGTTACACGGGCAACGCATAGGCGTCCTGGCCACCAATCTGGCCAACGCCGATACGCCGGGCTACAAGGCGCGCGACATCGATTTCAGCGCCGTACTCGCGCACACCGACGAGTCCGAGACGTTGCCGATGCTGGTCACCCAGGGCGCGCATATCGCCATGAATGACGCCGGGTCGCCAAGCGCCGAGCTGAAATATCGCAACCCCTATCAGGCGTCGCTGGATGGGAACACGGTGGAAATGCCGGTCGAACAGGCGGCCTTCTCGGAGACCAACGTGCGCTACCAAGCGAGCCTGGCATTCATCAATTCCGATATAGCCGATCTGAAATACGCCATTGCGGGTCAGTAAGCGCACCTCTTAAAGGAGAGAGTACATGTCTCTGTTCAATGTGTTCAACGTCGCCGGCAGTGCTCTGAATGCCGAGACCATTCGGCTCAATACCACCGCCAGCAATCTCGCCAACGCCGAAAGCGTCAACGGCGATGAAAGCAAGGTCTATCGCGCGCGTCACCCGGTGTTCCAGGCCATGATGAATACCGCCGATTCGAGCTTCGACGGCCAGGATGCCTCGATCGGAGTACGGGTGCTCGGTGTGGTCGAAAGCAACGCGCCCGCGGCCATGCGCTATCAACCGGACAGCCCCGTGGCCAATAAAGACGGCTACGTATACATGTCGAACGTCAATTCGATCGAAGAAATGACCAACATGATTTCGGCAAATCGCTCATTCGCGACCAACGTGGAGGCCATCAACACGGCGCGCGACCTGCTTCTCAAAACCATTTCGATGGGCCATTGAAAGACACTAGGAAATATTTATGACGACCTCCACTGTATTGTTTCCCAACCCGAATTACGTCGCCGGCTCGAGCTCCAGCTCCGGCTCGTCTTCGAGCGCGTCCGGCACCGGAGCCACCGCGAGTTCCACGACCCTCGGCGGTACGGATTTCTTGACCCTGATGTTGGCCCAACTCAAGAACCAAGATCCAACCAGCCCGGTGGACAGCAACCAGTTCTTGAGTCAGCTCGCCTCCTTGAGCACGGTGCAGGGGATCACGCAGCTCAATACCTCGTTTTCCTCGCTGTCGAGTTCGCTGGTGTCGAGTCAGGCGCTGCAGGCCTCCTCGCTGCTCGGGCATCAGGCGCTGGTCAGCAGCACGACGGCTACCCTTGCGGCGAACGGCACGGTCACCGGTGCGGTCAGCGTGCCTCAGACCACCTCGCAGGCCGTGGTCAATATTTCCGACAGCACCGGGGCGCTGGTGCAACAGATCAATCTGGGCGCGCAGTCGACGGGCATGGCGAATTTCTCTTGGGACGGCAAGGCGGCGGACGGTTCACAGGCGCCCGCAGGCACGTACACCTTGAGCGCGCAATACGCCGGCGCGACTTCCGGCAGCACCGCGGCCACCACCTACGTGAACGGCACCGTCCAGAGCGTCACGATGGGCGCCGGAACGACCGGACTGACCTTGAGCGTCAGCGGGCTCGGCAGCGTGGCCTTCAGCAACGTTCAACAGATATCGAATTAACTAACTCGCAGAGGATACTTCCATGGCATTCAGCACAGCATTATCGGGATTGACGGCGGCAAGCTCGGATTTGGACGTCACGGCGAACAACATCGCCAACGCGGATACGATCGGCTTCAAGGAATCGCGTGCGCAGTTCGCCGACGTTTATGCCGCCGGCGCGGTGAACCTCAACAACTCCGTGATCGGGCAGGGCGTCCGGCTGTCGAGCACCGCGCAGCAATTCACTCAGGGCAATATTTCCACCTCGTCCTCGAATCTGGATCTGGCGATCAGCGGCGACGGTTTCTACACGCTGAAGGACGCCAGCGGTTACGTCTATTCCCGCAACGGTCAGTTCGGCGAGGACAAATCCGGCAACGTCATCAGTTCCACCGGCCAGGCGCTGCAGGTGTACCCACCGTTGATCAACGGCGGATTCAACACCGGCACCCTGTCCAACCTGAATTTGCAGACCGCGCAGAGCGCGCCGCTGGCCACCACCACCGGCACGGTGATCCTGAACTTGCCCGCGAATACGTCGCCGCCCACCGTGTCGCCGTTCGATCCCACCAACTCGCAAACCTATAACCAGTCCACGTCCACCACGGTGTACGACTCGCTGGGCAACGCCTACCCGGCGACCATGTACTTCTCGGCCGTCGCTGCGGGTGCGGGCCCGCCGGTCATACCGGCCAACACTTGGTCGGTCAATATGACGGTCAACGGCGTCTCGGCCGGCGCCGCCCAAAACCTCACCTTCGGCAGCACCGGCGCGGTGACCACACCGGTGGGCGGCGTGTTGAACTTCAACGGCTTCGCGCCGGCGAACGGCGCGCAGCCCATGACATTGGCGTTCAACTTCGGGTCGACGACGCAGTATGGCGGCCAGTTCGGGGTCACCTCCATCGTCCAGAACGGCTATGCCACCGGGCAGCTCAGCACCGTGGCCATAGATCCCACCGGAATCGTGTCCGCGGTGTATACCAACGGGCGCTCCACCCAATTGGGTCAATTAGCGCTTGCCAACTTTCCGAACCCGCAAGGTCTAAAGGAGCTCGGCGACACGAACTGGTCGGAGACATTCACGTCCGGCACGGTGGTTGCGGGTGTGGCAGGTTCGGCCGGTTTCGGCAGCATCCAATCGGGCGCTCTGGAAAGTTCGAATGTGGATTTGACCACGCAATTGGTCGACATGATCACGGCACAAAGGGCCTTCCAGGCCAACGCGCAGGTCATCACCACGGCCAATGCAGAATCTCAAACCATCATCAACATTCATTAACGATGGTCCGCATCTAGATCGGGTTGACGCGTAGACATTCGAGGAAAAGAGTCATGGATAGAGGCCTGTACGTGGCGATGACCGGCGCAAAGCAAATCATGCAAGCGCAGGCCGTCAACAACCACAACATCGCGAACGCGAGCACCACCGGCTACCGCGCGGACGCGGTGGCATTCACCAGCGAACCGGTGTACGGCCCGGGGTACGCCAGCCGGGTGAACGCGGTGGCGGGCGATGCGGGCACGGACTTCTCGAGCGGCGTGATAATGAACACGAACCAGCCGCTCGATATCGCCGTCACCGGCAAAGGTTTCATCGCAGTCCGAGGTGCCGACGGCAAAGAGGCCTACACCCGAGCGGGTGATCTGCAAGTGACGGCAGCGGGTGGGGTCATTACCTCCACCGGATTTCCCGTGTTGTCGGAATCCGGTCCCTTGACCGTACCGCCCTCGACCCAGGTGACCATCGGCAGCGATGGGACGGTATCCGTGGTGCCGATGGGCTTGAGCGCAGCGGCACAGTCTCAGGTCGACCGCATCAAGTTGGTCAATCCCAAAACTGCGGATCTGCAGAAGGGTCCGGACGGACTGCTGCGCCTCAAGAGCGGCGCCAAAGCCAAGACCGACGAAACCGTCAAAGTCGCCTCCGGCGAGTTGGAGTCGAGCAATGTCAATGCCGCACAGTCCCTGGTGAACATGATCGAGCTGCAGCGCTTGTATGAATTGCAGATCAAGAGCATCAACTCGACCGACCAGAACGAACAGAGCGCTCAGCGCATGATGACGGCCGCCTAATCCAAAGGCCAAAGAAGAAAGGAAATTCACTATGAATCTCGCACTATGGTCCGCTAAGACCGGCCTCGACGCACAAAACACCCAGATGTCGGTGATCGCGAACAACCTCGCCAACACCAACACCACGGGTTTCAAATCGGACCGCGCCGCATTCCAGGACCTGATGTATCAGAATGTGCAGCAAGTGGGCGCGCAGAGCACGCAGAACACCCAGTACTCGACCGGTCTCTCGGTGGGCACCGGCGTGCGGATTGCGGCCACCGAGAAGAACTACGCGCAGGGCAGCGTGTTGCAGACCAGCGGCTATTTGGACATGTCGATTACCGGTACGGGATTCTTTCAGATCACCATGCCCGACGGCACGCTCGCCTATACCCGCGACGGATCTTTCTCGATGGATGCGCAAGGCAACATGGTGACCGCCAGCGGTTATCCGCTGTCGCCCGCCATCACCATTCCCGCCAACGCGCAGTCGGTGACGGTGGGTACCGACGGGACGGTGTCGGTGACGACGGCCGGATCGCCCAAGCCCACCTCCCTCGGGCAGGTTCAGCTGGCGAGCTTCATCAACGTGCAAGGTCTGCAGCCCATCGGCAACAACTTGTTGGCGGAGTCCGCCTCGAGCGGCGCGCCGCAGGTGGGCACGCCGGGTACCAGCGGCCTCGGCACCGTGCAGCAGGGTTCGCTCGAAACATCGAACGTGAACACAGTAACCGAGCTGGTGAACATGATCCAATGTCAACGCGCCTACGAGATGAACTCCAAGGCCATCACCACGACCGACCAGATGATGCAGTACTTGACGCAGAACATATGATGAATTTCGAAAATTTCGTGCTTAGAAATGCGCGGCCTGCGCTCGGCGCCCTGCTCGGCGGCGTGTTGTTGTCCGGTTGCGGCATGCTGCCGTCCAAGGAACACAAGCCGGAGCCCGTCGTGACACGCGTCTTGCCGCCGCCGACACCGCGCACGGACGGCGCGATCTATCAGGCCGGACAGCAGATGGAACTGTTTGCGGACTTGAAGGCGCGCCGCGTCGGCGACATCTTGACCATCAAACTGAACGAGTCGACGGCCGCCAGCAAGAACGCCGAGACCAAGACTTCGAAAGCAACGGCCGTCGCGAATACCGGGCCCACCATATTCGGCAAGACCATCACCACCAAGGGCGTTCCCATCCTGAACACGTCCATGACCGGTTCCGACAGCTTCGACGGATCGGGAGCGGTGACCCAAAGCAACAGTCTGGCGGGCAGCCTCACCGTGACCGTCACCGATGTGCAGGCCAACGGCAATCTGGTCGTGCAGGGCGACAAGACCTTGAAACTCAACCAGGGCGACGAATACGTGCATATTGCCGGCGTGATCCGGCCGGCCGACATCGCCACGGACAATACGGTCACGTCCGACAAGATCGCCGATGCACACATCAGTTACTCCGGTAAGGGCGTGGTCGACAGCACCAATCGCATGGGCTGGCTGGCACGTTTCTTCAATTCACCGTTCGCTCCGTTCTAAAGCGCAAGGCCGAATCATGTTCACACGACTCTTGGGCCTGTTGGTACTGATGCTGCTCGCTGCTCCGTTTGCACGGGCAGAACGCATCAAGGACATGGCGCAAGTGCAGGGCGTGCGCACCAACCAACTCATAGGCTACGGGCTCGTGGTGGGTTTGGACGGCAGTGGCGACCAGACCAGCCAGGCACCGTTCACCGTGCAATCCCTGAAGAACATGCTCGCGCAGTTGGGAGTCACGGTGCCGGCGAACGTCAATCCGCAGTTGAAAAACGTCGCGGCGGTTTCGGTGCATGCCGTCATGCCGGCATTCGTCAAGCCCGGACAGACCATCGATATCACCGTCAATTCCATTGCGAACGCCAAGAGTTTGCGCGGCGGCTCGCTGCTGGTAACCCCGTTGCACGGGTTGGACGGTCAGATCTATGCCATTGCCCAGGGCAACTTGATCGTGAGCGGATTCGGCGTCGAAGGCACCGATGGCTCGAAGTTGACGGTCAACGTGCCGAGTTCCGGCCGGATTCCGAACGGCGCCACCGTCGAGCGCGCGGTCGCATCGCAAATCACCATGGGCGACTCGATCACACTGAACCTCAACAACCCGGACTTCACGACGGCGACTCGCCTGGTCGAGAGCGTGAACAAAGGTGTGGGCGAGGGCGCCGCGACGGTCATTGACGGAGGTTCGGTGCGGGTGCGCGCTCCGCAGGATGCCACTCAGCGCATCTCGTTTCTGTCGATGGTCGAGAACCTTCAGGTCAGTCCCGGCAGCGCCGCGGCGCGCGTCATCATCAATTCGCGCACCGGTACCGTGGTCATCAGCAGCAATGTCACCGTGAGCCCCGCCGCCGTCTCCCATGGGTCGTTGTCGGTCACCATCAAAGAAGAGCAGAGCGTCAGTCAACCAGGCCCTTTCTCCAACGGAGAGACCAAGGTCGTCAGCAATTCGACCATCAAGGTCGATCAGGGCTCCAATCGCATGTTTCTCTTCAAGCCCGGCGTGGACTTGGAACAGATCGTCCGTGCGGTGAACGAGGTGGGCGCCGCACCGGGGGACCTCGTGGCCATCCTGGAAGCACTCAGGGAGGCCGGCGCGTTGCAAGCCGAGCTGATCGTGATCTAAATGACTACTCCGATCAAATTTACCGCGCCGCCGATGGCTACGACGAATGCCAACACCTACAGCGACCTCAATGGGCTGGCGGCCCTGAAGAAGGACCCCAATTCGCCGCAAGCACTGCACGCCGTCGCGCAGCAGGTCGACGCGCTGTTCTTGCAAATGATGCTGAAAAGCATGCGCGATGCGAGCGCTGCGGCCGGCGAGTCGGGCAGCAATGAAATGGGCATGTACCAGGACATGTTCGACAAACAGATTGCACTCACCATGAGTCAGCATCAGGGCCTCGGCTTGGGCGCGCTATTGACGCGCCAGCTTGGCGCGACCACCTCGCCCGCCGCGGCTGCGCCAGATGCCGGCGGCGCGACGACCTCACCCGCCGTACCCACGCCATATTCGCGCGGCGGTGCGACGCCCCCCCCCGCCGTACCCACGACGATGCCTACGTCCGCCTTGCCGGCGACGAGTACGCAAAGTGCGAGCGAATTCGTCGATCAGGTACTGCCGTCGATTCGCACCGCGGCGCAAGCCTTGGGATTGAATCCATTGGCGATGCTGGCCCAGGCCGCATTGGAAACCGGATGGGGCAAGCGCATGGCGCGGACCGCCGGCGGCGCGCCAAGCTTGAACTTGTTCGGTATCAAGGCGGACGACAGCTGGGACGGAGCTCGCGCCACCGCGACCACGGTTGAATACTCCGGCGGCGTGGCCCAGCAGCGCCACGCCGCATTCCGGGCCTACGGCTCCATCGAAGAAAGCGTCAACGACTTCGCTAATTTATTGAAAAATTCGCCGCGCTTCGCCCGAGCCGCGGCGGCAGGCCAGGATGCGCAGGCGTATATCGCCAGCATCGGCCAGTCGGGCTACGCCACGGATCCTGATTACGCCAATAAGTTAAACGAGATATTGAACAGCAGCACGTTGCGTGAGGCGGTCAGCACCAAGCTTTAGAAATGCGTAGGACTGCCGATATTGCCTAGATAGGCGAAATTCCACGGTCGACGCAGCGCGGAGAGTGATCTTGTCAGACGTATTTGGAATCAGTGTATCGGCGCTGCAAGCGTTTCAGTCGGCCATTTCGGTCACCAGCAATAACATTGCCAACGCCAATACGCCGGGCTATGCGCGGGAGTCCATCGACCTGACGTCAGCCGCGCCGCAAGCGAACGGCGTGCTTTCGGTGGGCAATGGGGTCGTCGTCAACGGCATCAGCCGTACCTTCAGCCAGGCCACCGCCAACCAATTGAACGCATCGCAGAGCAGCTTGGGCCAGCTGACGGCGCTGCAGTCCTATTCGAGCCAGATCGATAACTTGGTGGGCACCACGGCAGGGGGATTGAGCACCGCCGTACAGGGGTTTTATAGCGCGTGGTCGGATGTGGCGAACAGCCCCACGTCCACAGCGACGCGCCAGGCCCTGCTGGGCAAAGCCCAGAGCGTTGCCAGCACTTTCCAGAGCACCAGTTCCCAGCTCGACGCCTTGAACACCGACATCAACTCGCGGATCACCTCCGATGTGCAGCAGATCAACACACTCGGCGCATCGATTTCGACGTTGAACAAACAGATCATCGTGAGCACGGCGCAGTCGGGCGGGCAGGTGCCCAATGACCTGATCGATCAGCGCGATCAACTGGTGTCGAATCTCTCGAAATTGACCGGCATTACCACGACCACCGACAGCAACGGCTCGTTGAACGTGTTCGTGGGAAACGGACAGCCGCTGGTGCTACAGGGCAACACCACCACGTTGACCACCGTGCCGAATCAATTCGACGCCTCGCAATTGGAAGTCTCGACCTCGACCTCCAGCGGCAACGTCATCAGCTCACAGATTACTTCGGGGGATTTGGGTGGCCTACTGGCGGCGCGCAGCCAGGTGGTCAATCCTGCCAAGAATCAATTGGGTCAGATCGCGACGGCGTTCACCGAGACCGTGAACTCGCAGCAGAACGCCGGCCTGGATCTTACGGGCAAGCTGGGGACGAATCTGTTTTCGGTGGGCGCCCCGCTGGCGACGGCGTCCTCGAAAAACACGGGCGGGGCGACGGCAACGGTCAGTGTGGCCTCGGTGGGGGCGCTGACGGCCAACGATTACGTTCTATCGTACAAAGGCGGCGCGTACTCGCTGACCAATGCGGCGGACGGTAGCGCGGTGTCATTCAGCGGCAGCGGAACGTCGGCGAGCCCGCTGACGGCCGATGGCTTGTCCATCGTTTTATCGGCGACTCCGGCCTCGGGCGATCAGTTCCTCATTCAACCCACCGCCCAGGCGGCGGGAAGCATTAGCAGTGTTATCACCGATCCATCGCAGATTGCCGCCGCCGGCGCCGTCCAGACAAGTCCCGCGAGTGCCAACACGGGTACGTCGACGATCAGCAGTGGCACGGTGGTGAACGCCGCCAACGCCAATCTACTCACGACGGCGACCATACAGTTTACGACACCGACCACCTATTCCATCAACGGTGCCGGCAGTTATACCTATGCCGCCGGCGGTAACATCACTCAGAATGGCTGGCAGGTCCAGATCAGCGGGGTTCCCGCGGCGGGCGACAGCTTCACTGTGCAGAGCAACGCGGGCGCCACCGGCGACAATCGCAATGCGTTGTTGGGCGCCAGTCAACAAACCCTGCCGGTGCTGGGAAACGGTACCATCAGCGTCAATGGCGCGGTGAGCGCTTTGGTTACCGGGATCGGCAGTCAGGCGCAACAAATCAATACGGCGCAAACCGCGCAAACGGCCGTCAACAGCCAGGCCGTCAGCAACCAGCAATCCGTGTCCGGCGTCAACCTCGACGAAGAAGCCGCCAAGTTGCTGCAATGGCAGCAGGCCTACCAGGCCGCTGCCAAGGCGCTGCAAATCGGTAGCAGCCTATTTCAAAGCTTGTTGACCGCCGTGCAGTCGGCATAAGAAGGAATGTGACGATGCGCGTAACCCAAAATTTGAACCAAACACAATTTCTCACGGCGCTGAATACGCTGGAATCCAACCTCTCGCAGACGCAGAATCAGGTCGCGACCAACCTGTCGTTCACCACCCCGTCGCAAAATCCGGTTGCTGCCGGCGCGGTCAACAACTACAACCAGGCCCTGGCGCAGAGCAAGCAGTACGATACCAACGCCAACAGCGCACAAACCCGTTTGGGCACCGAAGATAGCGCGCTGTCGCAGGTGCAGAGCGCATTGCAGAGCCTGCGCGATCTGGCTCTACAGGCCAACTCGGGGACGGTGTCGAGCCAGAACCGTAGTTCCATCGCCGCTCAGGCCACTCAGATCCAATCGAGTCTGGTCTCTCTGGCCAATGCGCAGGACGGCAACGGCGAATACATCTTTGGCGGCTATTCCACTCAAACGCAACCGTTCGCCTTGAACGCGACCGGCGCCAGCTACAGCGGCGATCTGGGCCAGCGCCAGGTGCAGATCGCGGCCGGTCAGTCCATTCCCGACGGCGACAGCGGCGCTACGGTGTTCAATCAAATCAAGACCGGGAACGGCACGTTCACCGCCACGGCCGGCGTCGCCAATACCGGATCGGGCGTGGTAGGCGCAAACAGCGTCAGCAACGCCGCGGCCTATGACGGAGGTACGTACGCGATCAACTTCACGGCCGCGAACACCTATGAAGTGCGCGATTCGAGCAATGTGTTGGTGACATCGGGCTCCTACACGGACGGCCAAGCGATCAGCTTCCGCGGTGTCCAAGTGACCCTTTCCGGCCAGCCGGCCACCGGCGACACTTTCAGTGTGGCGCCGAGCACCAATCAAAGCATCTTCACCACGGTGCAGAATTTGGTCACGGCACTGCAGGCGAGCAGCAGCACGGTGGGAGCGAACACGCAACTCAGCAACTCCGTGAATGTCGCGCTCAACAATATCGATCAGGCGCTGAATCAGACGTCCAATGTGCGGGCCGACATCGGCGGTCGATTGAATGCGATCACCACCCAGCTGTCCGTGTCGAGCAGTCAGCAGATCCAGCTGCAGAGCTCCATTTCGTCGCTGCAGAGTCTCGACTACGCCAGCGCCACCACGAAGCTGAGCGAAGAAAACGTGACCTTGAGCGCCGCCATGCAGGCCTACACGCTCACGCAAAACTTATCGTTGTTCAAATACCTGTAGGGCCGGCCGGTTAGCGGTCGCATCGATGGTCGGCGGTCACATCAATGATGATGGCCGCCGGCGCCGTGCACGTGGCCGTGTTCCAGCTCTTCGGTAGTCGCCTCGCGAACACCGACGACCTCGACGTCAAAATGCAGGGTTTGATCGGCGAGCGGATGGTTGCCGTCCAAAGTGACCATGTCGCCGATCACAGCGATCACCGTGAACAACCGCATGCCATCGTCGGTTCTTGCCTGGAATTGCATTCCTTTCTTGATTTCGCCCGAGCCTTGCAAAGACCGCTTCGGCACCCGTTGCAGCAGGGATTCGTCCCGTTCACCGTACCCCTCCGCGGGCGCAACCACCACGGCCAGTGTGTTGCCGTCCTGCTTACCCTCCAGCGCCTTCTCCAGCCCGGCAACTAGGTTGCCGTGGCCTTGGATGTAGGCCAGCGGCTCGCCGCCGGCGGAGCTGTCCAGCACGGCGCCAGCGTCGTCTTTGAGTGTGTAGTGGATGGTGACCACTCGATCTGCAGTAATTTCCACGGCGAATTCTCCACGGGTCCTTTGGTACGGTTTAAGTTCGCAAGCTTACACAACTACGGTATCAAGTGCGCCTCGAGATCGTAGGCGCCCGCCTTGGTGACCCGCACCTGCGCCCACTCGCCCACGGCCAGCTTTTTGGCACCGGGTATCCGCACCGTACCGTCAATCTCCGGGGCGTCGCTGGTGGAGCGTGCGATCGCGGTGCCATTGTCGATTCGATCGACCAAAACCTGCATCGAATGGCCGATTTTTCGGGCGAGGCGTGCGGCGCTGATCTCTGCCGCAAGTTCCATGAAACGCGCGCGCCGCTCCTGCTTGACCTCCGGCGGCACCTGCGGCTGGCGCAACGCGTTGGCGGCGGCGCCCTCCACGGGCGAATACTCGAAGCAGCCGACGCGATCGAGCTGCGCGACGCGCAGCCAATCCAAAAGCTCCTCAAATTCCGCCTCGGTCTCGCCGGGAAATCCAACGATGAAGGTGCTGCGGATGGTCATGTCGGGCACGGTACGACGCCAGGCGGCGATTCGTTCCAAGGTATTTTCCGCGGCGGCCGGGCGCTTCATGAGCTTTAGAACGCGCGCACTGGCATGCTGAAACGGAATGTCGAGGTAGGGCAGCACCTTGCCTTCGGCCATCAGATCGATCACTTGATCGACATGCGGATACGGATACACGTAATGCAAGCGGATCCAAACGCCGAGTTCGCCGAGGGCGGCGGCCAGGTCGTAAAAACGCGCGCGCCGTTCCGTGCCACGCCACGCTTGCGCCGCATATTTCAGGTCTACTCCGTAAGCGCTGGTGTCCTGGGAAATCACCAGTATCTCTTTGACGCCCGCGCGCACCAGCTGTTCCGCCTCGCGCAGCACCTCGCCGATGGGACGGCTGACGAGATCGCCGCGCATCGACGGAATGATGCAGAAGCTGCAGCGATGATTGCAGCCCTCGGAGATCTTCAGATACGCGTAATGGCGTGGCGTGAGTTTCACGCCCTGTGCCGGCATGAGATCCAGGAATGGTTCGTGCTGCGGCGGCAAATGCTCATGCACCGACGCCACCACCTCTTCATAGCGCTGCGGCCCGGTGATCTTGAGTACTTGCGGGTGCCGATCGAGAATTTTCTGAGGCTGTGCGCCGAGGCAACCGGTCACGATGACCTTGCCGTTCTCGGCCAGCGCTTCCCCGATCGCATCCAGGGACTCGTCCACCGCCGAGTCGATGAAGCCGCAGGTGTTCACGATCACCAGGTCGGCTTTGCCGTAGCTCGCCGCCACCTCATACCCCTCGGCACGCAAACGCGTGAGAATGCGCTCGGAGTCGACCAGGGCCTTCGGGCAGCCCAAACTCACGAAGCCCACCTTGGGGCTGTTACGAATGACGGTTTTCAATGGGATTCGACCTTCGGCGGGGATGGGGCATTTTACTCCAAAAACGCCGGTGGGCGCCGATAACCGCCGGCACCCGCCCGATGACCGCTGACCGGCCGGGGCAGTTGACTGGCTCGATAGTCGACCGGCGGAGCACAGTTGACTGGCGCGTGAAATTGACCGGTCGGCGGCCGCCGTCAGTGCCGGCCGGAGACGTCGGCGAGCGCGGCCGCCGCAGTTGCAATGGGGGTTTCCCAGTCGCCGGGGCCGGGCTGGCGGAATTGGCGCAAGGTGGCGTACCAGGGCGAATCGCTGCGGGCGCGCAACCAGCGCCAACAGGTGTCGTGGCGGTTCAGCAGCCACACGGTTTTACCGAGCGCGCCGGCGAGGTGGGCCACGGCGGTGTCGACGCTGATGACTAGATCGAGGTTGGCGACAAACGCCGCCGTGTCCGAAAAATCGGCCCATTCGGCTGAATAGTCGTGAACGGCCCCGAATCGGATGGTCCCCCCTTGGATGGCCCCGTTTCGGATCGGATCAGGGACGGCCACGTGTTGAACGCGCCCGGCCGCACCCGCACGGTGGTCCAGCTCCACCGTGGCGGTGCCCTTCTGCAGGCTGTAAAAACTGCACCCGTCCACCGCGAGAATCGGTGCCAGCCGTTGCAGTGGAACACTGCGCCGCGCATCGATAGCCGCAAGTTCCGCACTCTGCCGGCGTGAACTGCCGGCCCATACCAAACCCACCTTAATACCCGGGTGGGCGGTCAGGCACTGCCTCCAATACTCGCTTCGGTCTGTCGCGGCGAATAGGTAGGGCGTTGTGCCGTGCAATCCAGCCGCGTCGGGCGATACGCCCAGGCGGTTGGGCAAGCTCATCAACGGGCAATGAAAATCGTACGGCGGAAGCGCTCCACCCTGCGCCCACACGGCGCTCACTCCCGGAGCGCTGCGCACCAAATCCGCCAATTCCGGCTGCGCGAGGACACTGATGGTGGCACCCCGCAAGGCGGCATCTTGCGCGAAGCGGACGAACTGCAGCGTGTCGCCGAAGCCTTGCTCCGCCCACAACAGCAACCGCTTGCCGCGCAGCGCTTCGCCGCGCCAAGCGCGGTCGACGGGCATGTGGTAGCCGCCCCGCAAATTCTCGCAGCCCTCCCAACGCGATTCGAAATTGCTCCAACCGTTCTGGAAATCACCGAGCTGCAACTGCGTGAGCGCGAGGTTCCAGCGAACCTGCGGCGATGAGGGCGAAATGGCAATGGCGCGGGTCAAACTCGCGAGGGCCTGATCGGCTTGCCCCAGGTCCTGAAGAACCGCGCCGCGGTTGTTCAACGCGTCGACGGCGTCCGGATTGGCCGCCAGTACGGTGTCGAGCTCGCGTAGCGCGCCGGCATGCTGGCCGAGAATCCGCAGCGTGTTGGCCAGATTGATACGCGCGTTCTGGTATGCGGGATCGTGGGCCAGCGCCTCCTCGAAACAGGTCTGCGCCTCGCCGAGTCGAGACTGGTGGCGTAGCGCCAGGCCGAGGTTGTTGCGAGCCTGATTGAGATCGGGCCGGAGCCGCAGTGCTTGCCGCAGTGAAGTCTCAGAGGCGGCATATTGTTCCGTTTGCAGCTGCGCAAGCCCCAACCAATTCAGCGTCTCCGTATGGTCGCCGCGCTGCGCCAGCGACGCCACCAGCCACGCTTCCGCCGCTGCGGCATCTCCTCGCATCAACGCCACGCGTCCGAGACCCTGCAGGCTTTGCGCATCGCCGGGTGCCGATTCCAGCGCCTTTTGCAGTAATCGCTGCGCCTCGTCCAAGAGTCCGGACGAGGCCTTGAGATCCGCCAGCCCGTTCAGCGCGATGGTCAATTGGCCACGCGCTTCGGGAAACGCCGGCGTGATGAAGAGCGCCTCCTCGAGAAATCGACAGGCACCCTCGAACAACCCCAGGTCGCAGCACAGCACGCCCAAGAGGTAGATCACTTCGGTATCACGACGATTGGCGGCATAGAGCCGCTGATAAATCTGCTCGGCCTCGTCGAGGCGGCCCGCCGTGTGGTGCTGAAGCGCCAGCGCCAAATCCTCGTTTCGCGCTGCAGCTCTGTCCGTGTTCATGGGCGGATGGTAAGGCAGAACAGTTACAAACCCCACGACTTCCCCATAAACTCATCGAATGCGAGAAAACCAGCCCATTGTAAACTCCGACACAACGACGAGCGCGCCGTCCGCACAGATCTCCGGGAAATTGCAACAAGCCGCTGTATTGCGGCAGGCAGGAGAAGCGGTGCGCGCACAAACTGTCTACCAGGAAATCCTGCAATCGCAACCGAACAATTTCGATTCGCTCTTTTGGCTGGCGTTGATGGCCGCCCAAGCGAATAAACTGGTAGAGGCGCAGGAATTGATCGCTAGAGCGATCGAGATCAATCCCGATCATGCGGCGGCTCACGGCAACCGCGGTGCCGTGCTGGCAGAACTCGAACAATGGGATGCGGCACTCGCCAGCTATGCTCGGGCCATCGAGCTGAAGCCCGACTATGCGGTGGCCTACTCGAACCGCGGCAATGTGCTGCGCAGACTCGAGCGTCCGGATGCAGCTCTTTCGAGCTTTGACCAGGCGATCGCGATCAAACCCGATTTTGCGGAGGCTTACTGTAATCGAGGCAACGTGCTGAGGGAACTCGGCCGATTGGGCGCCGCATTGGTCAGCTGCGACCGGGCCATCGAAATCAAACCGGATTTCGCCGAGGCGTATTGCAACCGGGGGATCGTTCAAAAGGAACTCGGACTTTTGGATGCGGCGCTGGCCAGCTACGACCGCGCCATCGCGATCAGGCCCGACTATGCGGCGGCTTACTGCAACCGCGGCATCGTGCTGCAGGAGCTCAATCAAATCGACTCAGCGATGAGCAGTTACAACCGAGCCATTGCGATCAAAGCGGACTTCGCCGAGGCTTACTACAACAGATCAATCGCCTCGTTGTCGCGTGGCGACTTTGAAAGCGGGTGGATCGACTACGAGTGGCGCTGGAAGACTGAACACGGCGCGCGCTTGAGAGGCAACAGAACCTTTCAGCCAGCGAGATGGCTTGGCCGAGAGTCCCTGGCGGGCAAAAACGTCCTGCTTCATTGCGAGCAAGGATTGGGAGATACGTTTCAGTTCTGTCGCTACGTGAGACTGATTGCCGATTTGGGTGCCAGAGTCATCCTGGAAGTTCAGAACCCGTTGAAGAGTGTGCTGGCCGACTTGGATGGTGTGAGCCAATTGGTCGTTCAAGGTGATGCTCTCCCCGCGTTCGATTATCACTGTCCGCTGATGAGCTTGCCGCTGGCATTCGCGACTACCTTGTCCGGCGTCCCGGCACGAGTTCCGTACCTCAAGGCTAGCGTCCAGAAAGTGCTGTATTGGAAGGCAAAGCTCGGTGAGAAAACGCGGCTCCGGGTCGGACTGGTATGGTCGGGAGGATTCAGGCCCGACCAACCTGAACTCTGGTCGGTCAATCACCGGAGAAACATTCCTTTGGCAAAACTCGCTGCGCTCAAGCATTCCGACATTGATTTCTACAGCTTGCAAAAAGGGCAACCGGCCGAGTCAGAGGTGGCGGACTTGATATCGAAGAATTGGGACGGTCCTCATCTCATCGACTTTACGGGCTTCCTGAATGACTTCTCGGAAACTGCGGCGCTGATCGAACTGTTGGATCTGGTCATTTCCGTCGACACCTCGACTGCGCACTTGGCGGGCGCGATGGGCAAACCGGTGTGGATCCTAAACCGGTTCGACGGATGCTGGCGCTGGATGCTCGATAGAGCGGATACCCCTTGGTACCCAACGGCGACGCTGTATCGACAAGAAAAGGTAGGAGATTGGGAAAGCGTCGTTCAGCGGGTGAGGGCGGATCTCTGCAGATTGCCGCTCGAGCATTCAGGGAGCTAAGGATTTATGAGTGTAAAAATTCGGATCGTTTGTGCAACACGCGAAGCACCCGATCAATTCGGTGTCAAGACTGCTCTCGGGCGCTCGCTCGCGCTATACCGATTCCCCTTTCTAGATTTGCGCTTGTTCCCGAGCAACTCGGCGGGATTGCCCCTGGTGTACAACACGGCGCTACGCGAATCGGTTGCTGATCCAGCGATCCTGATGTTTATTCACGACGATGTTCACCTGCTAGATTTTTATTGGCCGGAAAAACTCCTGCAGGGGTTGCAAAGCTTTGACATTATCGGACTCGCGGGCAATAAGCGCCGAGTGCCGGGTCAGCCGAGCTGGATGTTTCTGGACGACAAGTTCGCGCGCGACGCTGCGGAAAATTTCAGTGGTGTCGTGGCTCACGGCAAGAGCTGGCCGGCGCAGATCATCAGCTACTATGGCGCGCCCGGCCAGGAGGTCAAGCTTTTGGACGGCTTGATGATGGCGGCGAACAGCGAGACGCTACTGGCCAAGAATGTGCGCTTCGACGAATTATTCGATTTTCATTTTTATGATCTGGATTTTTGCCGGGAAGCCGAAAGCCGGGGTTTGCGCATGGGCACCTGGCCCATACAAGTCATGCACGAAAGCAGTGGCGCATTGGGGAGCCCGGGCTGGCGGCGATGTTATGAAACCTATCTGACCAAGTGGCAGACTTGAATTGCGGGTGACTTCGACGCCAGGACGAATCTCACGCCGTTGCGGAATCCCTTTTCAAGAGCAAGTAAAACTGAAGCGTGCATAGCTCGACGAGTTCATCTCGAGTCACCCCCTTGAATGTCAGCCGGTCGGTATTGATATCCGATAGGGGCAGCGCCTGGTGTTGCTTGAAAAATGCGTCAAGCCGAACATCGATCGCATTTTGGGTGCTTATCACCCGAAAACCGGTCTCGCGGCAAAGCTTCAAGATCTCCCTGAGTGTAAAAAATCGGATGTGAGTAATATCGAGCAACCCCGCACCGGCATAGGTCCAGTTGCCTTTGCTCAGTTCATCCATCAATAAAAGATTGCGGACGTTCGGAATGCTCAGCACCAACTGTCCGGTGGGAGACATGAGGGGCCGGAGTTTCACCAGCACATCCCAGGGGTTGTACATGTGCTCCAGCACATCGGCCAGCAGCACCGCATCCAGCGTGCCCTTCTCGATGCCTTCCCGCTCCAGATCGAAATCTTCAAACTTGCCTACCAGCACTTTATCGAGCTTCTGCCGCGCCATGTTCGCAGCGGCCCGATTCATTTCGATCCCCCAAGCCCGGCTACCCGGGAAACGCTGTCTGATGAGCGCGGCAGTGCTCCCCGCGGCACAGCCGACATCCAGAACAAGTGCGGGAGTGTTGGTGAACATGGCCGCCAGATCCGCACGGCCGGCCGTATGGTAAGCCTCGGCCACATCTGCGGACTCGACATCGAGGTATTGCTGCCAGACGAAGCGCTGCATGCGGCGAGGCAACTGGGTGGTCATGCCGGCCATCGCCTGCGCCACGCGATGCGCGGCCATCCCGTCGCCATCGCCGAAGTTGTAGTGCGCCGCCCGCTTGCGCGCACTATCGAGCCGTTCGCGACGAGTTGTATGGTCGGTCAGCAAAAGGTAAATCGCATCCGCCAGCTCGTCGAACTCGACCTCGAGAACACCGGTTTCCGCCTCGAAGCACGGCCCCATCAGTTCGCCCGCGGGATTCATGAGGTTGATCGTCGGCGTGTTCGCTAGCATTCCTTCGACCAGATAATTCGAGTCGACCGCGATCAATACATCGGCAGCAGCGCCAAAAAATTGCGTATCGTCGACGACGTAAAAATAGTTCGCGCTGCCGACTCCGAGGGCAATGCGCAAATCGTTACAGGCCCGTTCGCCGAATGACTTGTTGGCCGCGCGGTCCTTGATGACGGTGTTGAATTCGATACCGCGATCCCCCAATGCCTTGCGCGCCTTGAAAACTGCCGAGATGGTCTCCGCGTAAATCCTTTCATTGCCATAGGCGCTGAGGTTTGCTGCCCAAGTGGTGCCGAACACCACCAGCGGCAGCTCCGGGATGAGGCCATATTTGGCATCCAGTTGTTTGCGGCAATCGGCCTTTTTACCGCGCAGTTCGGTATAGCTATCCCAAGCGGGATTACCCGTGACCACGATGCGTGATTCGGAAATGCCCAGATCGAGATAGCCCTCCGAGGCACGCTTGCCGAAAACGGCAAGCTTGTCGGCAATCAACTGGTTGTGGACGGTGTAAGGATCAACGAGGGCAATGGCATGCGAGAAATGCAGACTGGGGATGCCTTGAGATTTCGCCCATGCCGTCGCGACCTTTCCATGCCAGGTCATATCTTCGCTGGTCGCCAGTAAGGCAATCTCGAATTTCTCGGATGCACTCTTCAAACTCTGTAGGAGCCGCAGGGTCGGCGGCAAATCGAGTTTGAGGCGTTCGCGAATGATGCTCGACAGCGACGCAGGGCTTCCCTTCTCGTGATAGCCCTCGTTTGGTCGTTGCGATTGGAGAAAATCGTCGAATTGGTTTTCAAGAAGCGCCGCTTCTCCGGGGACACCCTTGGCAAGGGACTCTTCCAGTACGCTGTCAAGCCACACGATCGTGCCGCCCGTATCCGTGACGCTGGCCTGCATATTCGGGTTCATGCTTCCGGTCGGCGCGATGACCACCAAAGGTTCGTGCATCAACAGAAACTGTCGCATTGCCTCGAACTGAGAGGACCACAGCAAGCTTAGGATGGCTCTCGGCTTCATTTAGGGTGTCCACCAAACATGCCAAAATACTTTGTGAGCAAGTCTCTTACCAAGAAGTACTCCATTCCCAAGGTCACATCCACGCCACTGTGGAATTTAAAGCTGCTCTTGGTCGACCACGTTCGGGCGATTTCGACCGCTTGCCGATCGATGCGCTCGCAGTCCATCCAGGCAGCCATCTGCCGGCTCGTCGTCGTCGACAATGCACCGCGAAAATTGAAAGTTGGGCAATGCGAAATCAAGCTGCGAAACAACAAAAAGAAAAAATGTCGATTTCGAAGTGGACGCAGCAGGCGATCCAACTCAGCTGAAAATTCCTCGATGGTCATCGGCAGCCAAGGCCGGAGAGCTGCCATATCGATCTGGTCGAGAGCCCGGTCGCGCAACTTCATTTCCGCAGCGAATCGAGCATTGGCCGCCGTATCTTTCTTGTTGTCCAAGACGACGAACATGCGTCCGGCAAGCCGAGTCGTCAGCCGGGATATCAGCGTCTCCTCGAGAAACAGGCCTAACTCCATCAACCGTTCGTCGCGTGCAAACCAGGATAGAAGCCGCGTCCATTTATGGGTCGACTCGAGTGCCTCGTAGTGCAGCCAGTTGGTGTTGCCGCCGCCGAGAAACGCGCCGTAGGGTACGACTGCCGAAATCGAAAGATCGGCGTCGTTTGCAAATGAGACCAGTTCATCGATACTCAAACGCGACATGAATTGGCTGAAATTCTTCGGATCGTCGGTCCGGCGTAGGGCTTCCGGCCAGCGCTGCTTGTCGTCGCCGTAGGCTGCCGTCACGTGATCGAGGGAGTGAATGTCGAAAATGATGCGACCGCCGTGGCGAACGACCCGTTTCCACTCGGACAAGGACTCGCGCCAGGTGGGAAAGTGAACGAGGACATTCAGCGCAACCGCACAGTCGAACGACCGGTCCTCACACGGCAGGCGGAACAAATCCCCCGCCTTGAGGACAATCGGTGTTTGTCCCGCGAGCCGCCTGACTTCATCCAGCATTGCCTGCGAACTATCGATCCCGGTTAGGCTGTAGCCGGCGGCTATCAGCGGCAGCGCCGCGCGACCGGTGCCGGTGCCAATATCGACGATATCCGGACCACGAGCGAATCGTTTCAATATACCTATCTCGAGCACATTCTTCATGTGATTGGTCGACTCGTTCTCGATCATTCGGCCTGAGTACCAGGTGACCGTACCGGGATCTATCCACGCATGGGTTTTCCAGTAAGTGAGGTCTTCTGCGGCCTTCGCCGGCGGAGCAAGGGTACATTGATCGCTCATCGGTATAAGTCCTATGAAATACGCTGCGCCCACTGTCGGGCCGGGCAACGTCAGGGTAATTCGCCGTTTCCGTTCAGTGCGGCGTACATCAACTCGGCGCGATTCCAGTCTTCCGTCGTGTCGATGTCATGCACCAAATGGCGCGGCAGGACGTACGCCATCGAGTCCGGAGAAAAGAATATTTTCTCACTCAAATAGGCTGCGGCCGAACCCCAGTAGAATTGTCCTGCGTCGTGGTACGCGACTTCTAGGTCCTGGGAACGAACCGCATAGTTTTCGGCAGCGAACATCTCGACCCGGCCATCGTGCTTGACTCTGAACGCACGCTGAATTGGGGACGAGAATGTGGTCGCACTGAAAACATATCCGGTCACCGCTTCCCGGCACAGCAAGTCATGTGCGTCTCGCAAGGCGGTGACCTGGAGAAATGGCGCCGTCGGATAAATGCAGCATACTTTGTCGACCGCGCCCAGATGTTCCTGCACCCAGACGACCGCGTGCTTGATCATCGGCACGGTCGGTGTCTGGTCATCGGCGAGTTCGGCAGGGCGCATGAACGGCGTCTCGGCGCCATAGGAACGCGCGAGCGCCGCAATCTCGGTGTCGTCCGTGCTGACGATCACATGCGCGAAAAGTCTCGAGTCGATCGCCGCGGCGATCGAATAGGCGATGAGCGGCCGGCCGGCAAAGGCGCGGATATTCTTGCGCGGTATGCGCTTGCTGCCGCCCCGCGCCGGAATGATGGCTATGTTCATCGCCGCAGCGACCTTATCCATTGGCGCCGCTGATTGCCACCAGGTTGCGCAGACCGGCCGAATCCAGAACATCCGGATTGGTACCGGAGCTGTATTCAAAACCGTCCCTAACCGGCACGCCTTTTTCATCCAGAAGATTGACCCCGTAGTCGGCGCGTTCGGTGAATACGACGGAGGGCTTGATTACGAAGTGATCGTGGAACTCCAGGGTCAGGTGGGAATCGTCCGCCGGGCACATCGTTTCATGAAGCTTTTCACCGGGGCGGATGCCGATGATTTTCAGCGGCAGATCGGGCGCCATGGCCTTCGCCAGGGCCAACACGGTGGCCGATGGGATTTTCGGTATGAAAATCTCGCCGCCATGCATGCGGGCGAAATTCTTGATTACGAAGTTCACGCCGTCCTGCAGCGTGATCCAGAACCTGGTCATGCGTTCGTCGGTTATCGGCAATTCCGTCACACCTTGGTCCAGAAGTTTTTTGAAAAACGGTATCACCGAGCCGCGTGAGCCGACGACGTTGCCATATCGGACCACCGAGAAGCGCGTCCTGCGCTCGCCCACCATGTTGTTGGCGGCGACGAACAACTTGTCGGAAGCCAGCTTGGTGGCCCCGTACAAGTTGATGGGGTTGGCTGCCTTGTCGCTCGAGAGTGCGATCACTCGGTTGACGTTAGCCGCAAGCGCTGCCTGAATCACGTTTTCCGCGCCATAGATATTGGTTTTGATGCATTCCATCGGGTTGTATTCGGCCACAGGCACGTGCTTGAGCGCGGCGGCGTGTATTACCACATCGACACCGTCCATCGCTTGTTTCAAGCGCGGTTGATCGCGTACGTCGCCGATGAAGTACCGCATCTGAGACGAGTTGTAGGTCTGAGCCATCTCATACTGTTTGAGCTCGTCGCGCGAATAGATGATGACTTTCCTCGGCTGATAGCGCCCCAGTATGGTCTTGACGAACTGCTTGCCGAAGGAGCCCGTGCCTCCGGTGATCAGAATCACTTTGTTGTTGAGCATACGAGAAAAGATGCAACGAACGTGCCAATCGGAGCGATTGGTCGTCGGCCGCGAATACCGGCGTCCTATCCATGCCGCGCCGTTCTGTGAGCCTTCGCGGCGTTCGAGAGGGGGCGAGCTTGCCGGGTGGCGGCGTTGAGGTGCCGGCGGCGGCACTCTCATGCCGCCGTTCAGCCTGACCTGCCGAAACAGTGGTTTACAGGCTGATTCGCGGGTAAATCTCCCCGTTGTAGAAGGGGTGCCGCGCCTGCAGGCGCTCAAAAATAGCAGCATCATCGCCCGCACTGATGCCGTCGAAGGTGTTGCGGAAGGCAGCCATCGATTGCGACTCGGATGTTCCGAACCGCTCGCCATCCGCGCTCGCGGCGCCCATACCCTCAACGGTGATCCCCGGGCCGTATACGAATGAAAATATGGCCAGCGCGCGCGGCAGGTGATAGTCGCTGGTGACTAATAGTACTTGCCTCCAGCCCAGCGGCGCGACCAAATTGCGCTTGGTGAACACCGCGTCACCTACCGTGTCTCGAGAAGCGGGTTCGGTGATGATGGCTGAATTGGGAATCTGGAGTTCTTCCATCGCATAGCGCTTCATTGCATCTGCGATGCAGATATCGGAGTCATGCCGATACGCCCAGCCGCAAAGTACCAGAAGCGCCGCAACTCCTTCTTTGATGGTCTGCGCTGCCCGGCTCACCCGGGCACGGGTTTCATGGTTCAAGTTTCCTTGGCGATCCATTAGATTCGCAAGTACGATCACAGCCCGATATTGCGTCTTGTTCAAGCGAGCCCTACGAGATGAAAGTTTTGGTTTTGGCCAACAATGAGGTTAGCAAGCCATTAATTGGCTGGCTTGACGAACGAGAGGATGTGACGATCCGTCAGACTAAAATGACGCGAGACGAAATGCGATCGCTCGGGCCCGAGCTCGTGGTGAGCTACTGTTACCGTCATATTCTAAAGCCTGACGTGATTGCGGAAATGCCAGGTAAATTGATCAACCTGCATATCTCGTATTTGCCGTATAACCGTGGCGCGGATCCCAACGCTTGGTCGTTCTTGGACGATACGCCGAAGGGGGTCACGGTACACCTCATCGACGCAGGGGTCGACACCGGCCCGACGCTGCTCCAAAAGCGAGTGGCCTTCGACGAGGCGCACGATACCCTGCTTGGGACGTATTTCAAGCTGCACCAAGAACTCCGGGAATTATTCATCGAGAATTGGGGAGCGATTCGCGTAGGTGCCATCCAGCCCAAGCCGCAGATGGCTACCGGAACCTACCACCGCTCCGCGGAGTTTGCGGCCATCAGGGAACGCCTTCTGGGGGTGGAGGGGTGGGATATTACGATCAAGCTGTTTCGGGACCGTTATCGGCAATTGTCAGGCTCCGACATGTACGGACATGGGCAATGAAGAGCCCGCCCTCGAGCTCCGTTATTCCCTATGGATGTCAATCGATCGATGAGTCGGACGTCGCGGCGGTGGAAGCCGTCCTGCGCTCGGATTGGCTGACGCAAGGCCCCGCGGTGCCCGGATTCGAACAAGCATTATGCCGGCGTTGCGAGGCGGGGTATGGGGTGGTGGTCTCGAGCGCCACCGCCGCGCTGCACATCGCCTGTCTCACGGCCGGTCTTGGGCCAGGCGACCGGCTGTGGACCAGTCCGAACACCTTCGTCGCGTCGGCCAACTGTGCGCGATATTGCGGTGCGGACGTTGACTTCGTCGATATCGATCCCGCCACTTGGTCTCTCGATGTAACGGCGTTGGAGCGCAAATTGGAGTCGGCCTCGCGCACCGGTGGATTGCCGAAAGTCGTCATTCCCGTCGCATTCGGCGGTCGCAGCTGCGATATGCGTAAATTGAAAACCTTGTCGGTACGGTTCGGCTTTACCGTGATCGAGGATGCTTCCCATGCTGTCGGTGCGTCCTATGCTGGGCGCCCGGTCGGCTGCGGCGACTATGCGGATATGACGGTGTTCAGCTTTCATCCCGTGAAAATCATCACGACCGGAGAAGGCGGCGCCGTACTGACCAACGACTCGACATACTTCGAGCGCCTGCAAAGCCTCCGCAGCCATGGAATCACGCGAGCTGCAGCCAAGATGCAGGGTGCCAGCGACGGCCCCTGGTACTATCAGATGCTCGAATTGGGGTTCAACTATCGAATGACCGATCTGCAGGCCGCCCTGGGTTTGTCGCAGCTAGGGCGGCTGGACGCTTTCCTCGACCGCAGACGCTACCTGGCGGAACGCTATGACCGGCTGTTGGCAGGCCTACCTCTGCAGTTGCCGGTGTTGATGCCGGTGACGGAATCCGCCTGGCATTTGTATGTCATCCGCTTGTCGTTGACACGGATTGCCACCAGTCACCGCGCCGCCTTCGAGCGGCTTAGAAACGCGGGTATTGGCGTGAACCTGCACTATATTCCGGTGCATTTGCATCCGTATTATCGCAGTCTGGGATTTGCGCCCGGCGATTTCCCGCAAGCCGAGCAATACTACCGTGAGGCGATCAGTTTGCCGATGTATGCGAGCCTCAGCGACGAGGCGCAAGATCGGATAGTCGGGGAAGTTCGGAGTGCGATCACGTGATCCAAAACATGTCGCGAACCCGGAAAGTTCGAGGCTTTTGCTCGAGTTTTATCAGCGGGGAAATCTGCCGTGAATGAAATTAAAATCGCCCATCGCCGCGTCGGTTTGGATTGCCCGCCGTTCATCATTGCGGAGATGTCGGGCAATCACAATCAGTCGTTGGCAAGGGCGCTGGAAATCGTCGAAGCGGCGGCGCGCGCCGGCGCACACGCTCTGAAGCTGCAAACGTATACCCCGGACACCATGACGCTGGACGTGGATGACGGCGAGTTCCACATCGACGACCCAACAAGCCTGTGGAATGGCACCTCGCTATACAAGCTCTATCAGCAGGCTTACACACCATGGGAATGGCATCAACCTATCTTTGAACGGGGACGCGAACTGGGAATGTTGTGTTTCTCCACGCCGTTCGATGAGACGGCGGTGGAGTTCCTCGAAACTCTCGGCGTTCCGGCCTACAAAATCGCCAGTTTCGAGAATACCGATTTACCGCTGATCCGCCGAGTAGCGGCGACCGGCAAGCCCATGATCATCTCGACTGGTATGGCTTCCATCGCGGAAATCGACGAAGCCGCCCGGGCGGCGCGCGAAGGTGGATGCAGCGACCTCGTACTCCTGAAATGCACGAGTTCCTATCCTGCTACTCCGAAGGACAGCAATCTGAGGGCCATACCTCATATGCGCTCACTATTCGGATGTGAAGTGGGACTGTCCGATCACACCATGGGTGTCGGCGCGGCCGTGGCTGCTGTCGCGCTGGGCGCGACCGTGATCGAAAAGCACTTCACGCTGCGCCGCGCAGACGGCGGCGTGGACTCGGCGTTTTCGCTGGAACCGGATGAAATGCAACTGTTGGTGACGGAAACTGAACGTGCCTGGCAGGCCCTTGGCGTGGTTCGATACGGCACCAGCGAGCAGGAAGGTAAATCGGTCGTCTTTCGGCGCTCGTTATATGCGGTGAAAGACATCGCGCGAGGCGAGGTTCTAACCGTGGACAATGTCAGAGCAATACGTCCCGGGCTGGGGCTGCCACCGAAATATCTCCCAACGATTCTCGGCATGCCGATCAATCGGCCTCTCAAGCGAGGCACTCCGCTGAGTTGGGGAGTTTTCAAAAGCGATTGATTTCACGTGAGTGCGTCGTTAGCGGAACTGTGAAACGATTCGGGTGGAAGACCACCGCACCAGCGTCGCCACATGTGCCGCAGAGCGCCCTCCAGATGTGCGGCGATGAGCTCGGTCTGTCCGCCCGGTGAGTGCTGCAAGCGCATGCGCAATCCTGCGCGCACCTGCGCCAGCTCGTCCAGATGATGGGCCCAGTACAGGC
>Ga0179596_10000073_pt1 | contig 97783 bp, 72 predicted proteins | sample CZODoug1_1_08_16_FD_155494 | JGI IMG/M metagenome (GOLD analysis project Ga0179596, IMG submission 155494) | Vadose zone soil fungal communities from Angelo Coast Range Reserve, California, USA - CZODoug1_1_08_16fungal (Illumina Assembly) | ecosystem: Environmental > Terrestrial > Soil > Vadose... | reverse complement strand
CCGTGGACCTGTCCGTCTCCCGTTGATCGCTAATGATATGGAAAACAAAATCATACAGGTTGGGCGATTGCGGGGACCACAGGCGGGGATGGATGTCTTTTATAGTATAGACAAACTTTTTCTCTTCTCCCGGATTGAGGGAGGCATCGGGTAATGACTCACCTTTATACAGGAGCTTGCCGGGGGGACCGGGCAAATCCCTGGCGTTCCCCGGAGTTGCCGGACCGTGAGCATCCCTGGCAGGCTCCGCACTCTTTTCCGTTATATCCGTTGTCAGGGAAAAGGTCTTTTTGCCGGCTGTATTATTTTTCACCGTGACCTCGAATGCGGCTCCCATGAGATCCGGACGAATATAAACATCTGTAATCTTCAGGGGATCGGTGATGGTGAGGGTGACCGGCTGCCAGATACCAGCGGGGTCGCCATTGTAGAACCCATGCGCCAAATCCTTTAGCATCCTATTGGTGACGGGCACGCTGACGGCTACATCGACCACTTTATCGGCATCCTGGATATCCGTTACATAATCCCGGATCACTTTTACTGTCACCAGGTTCTTTCCTGGCCTGAACAAGCCGGCGCCGTTGATTCGAAAGGCGCCGAACATACCGGTATGTCCTCCCGCATGAATACCGTTGATCCATACTTCGGCCACTTTGGACACCGCATCGAAGGACAGTTCCAACTCCTTTCCTTTGATTGTTTCGGGAAGCTCTACCCACTGTCTGTACCAGGCCGATGCTGTCTTTTTATAATCGAAAGTGTAAGCGATGCAACGGTCGGTCTCCTTTTGAAAATAGGCGTCTGACGCTCCCTTTGCATGAGGGCCGAAAGTCTCCCCATGCAGCCAGATGCGGATAGGGTTCCAAAAGTCGGGGACATTCATGGTATGCCATTTCTTATCGCTCTCCGAAGGAGAGGTAGCTTTGGCTTCTTCTTCGGAAGATCCCTCTCTTCCTTCTCCTGCCAACTCATATCCCGGCATGAACAGCCAGTTGCCGTTCAAGGATATGGTCGTTCGCATTTCCTCCAACTTGCCGACTACGATAGGTTTATAGGCGGCTCTTTCAATCCGGCGTCGTTTCTCCTTATCTGTGGCTGTCATTTCTATCGTATATTCTTTCACTGGCTGGCCTTTCAGATAGTCGTCGGGTAGTCCGGTAATAGACAGGCTATCGTATTCTGTCGCCAGCCAGCCGCCTCCCAGGATCACTTTTCCGGAAGGAGCGAGGTTGGTGTTCTTATCGGTAATGTCTACGATCGGTAGCGTTTGATTGTTCAGGAATATGCGAATACGATCCCCGCAGACTTCGATATGGAAATCGATCCATTGTCCTGGCGCCGGGTGAAAGTCCAGCGGGCGCAGCGCCAGGAATTCATCCGCTCCCATATAGCCCTGGCGGCCCAGGTATAGATTGTTTTGCGTTCCTCCTCTCAGCCCTATGATATAACGGTCATCCCGGGTGTAGGCCCGGAACCCGGCCCAGATCTGTACCTGGTCTGTCGTATCGGGATTGCGTGCGCTAAAGCGGATCGAATAATTTTTCCAATCCGGTTGGCCAAGGCGGGCATAGGTTTTTTTTGTTTGTAAGACCCCGTTACTAATGACGCAGGTCCCTCTTCCTATCGTTTCATAAGTTGTCGTGTCCCCGGAGCCGAAGTTTGTCTCAAGATGATATTTCGATTGAGCATCGGATCTGGTAGTGAGGAGCGCCAGTAGAAGAGAGAGGATTATTGGTATAGTAAGCCGTCGGTTGATCATATATTTTGTAGTTGTCCTTTTTTGTTATTTACCAATCTTCACACTACCGGTGACAGTTGTTTTCTGCCATTCGCTGGTGGTGGACCAGCGTAAGGGTTCTCCCTTGTCTCCCGATAAAAACAGGGAGCTGAGCTGGGGAAGGGTATTCCAATCCTTTGTGGTCAACCAGATATGTAAACGCACCTGTGTTCCTGGCTTCAGGCCCCTGATGGTCCTGGCTTGGTTGCCGGATAACAGTTCGACGGTCCGGGAATCTATCGGATTGCCTTGGGAATCGCCCGATTCTACGACCACCCGGATCCCGCTATTGGCGGGTATCGTGGCCCAGGATCTCAGGGTGGTGATAATGGATGGGGTGGGTCGCCAGTCCGTTACGATCTCTCCTTCCTGCAGGGCTTCGGGACCTTTGTCCGCCAGTTGCCGGATGGCATCTGGTCCCAGGCAGCTACGGGTCACCAGGACTTCGTCCATGGCGAAATTACCGTGGTTGAAAGGTGCAGCGCTGCCGATCCTGTCCAGAGGACCGGTATAGGGCTTCTGAGGGGAGGCCTTATCGGGTTGTCCGTTAAGATATACGGTACCTTGCTCCTTTGTGGGGTCATAGGTGTAAGCGATATGCACCCAGGATCCGGTAGGTACTGTGGCATTACCCCGGGCATCCCTGTCCTGGAAAGAGAGTGCCAGGTGACCGTTGGATACCCCTGCCGACAGGACGGTGCCTGTATTGTCCACATCAGCTCCCATAGGGGCCTGGCCTCCCCAAAAACCTGCCTGCCCGTTGTCGAGATTGGTTATATTCACCCAGGCGGCCAGGGTAAATGGCTTACGGTAGAGGTCGAGTTTTTCTGTTCGGATAAAGGTCTCCTTATTATCCGATTGAAAGGCCCTGCCCCTTCTTCCGGGCAGGTACCGGGGGGTACCTTCCACCGGCAGTACCCTTCCGCCGATCTTATTCCGGACGCTGGTAGCAGTGGCATCTTCGAAATCGAGGTAGACCAGGGGATCCTGCAGCGCGAGGCTTACTCCTCCGGGAACGACCAAGGGTTGTTCGGATGCATCGCCGGCTTTCACGCGGAAGGTGCCTGAACGGGGGAAGGCGTATTCCATCTGCACCGTATGTTGTTCGCCGGGCTGGAGGTCCACAGGTGTTTCTGCTACTGCTGTATCGTCTACCAGGATCCGGATCTTTCCTTTATAAGGTTTGCTGCCTGTGTTCCAGGCTATGGCGTTGTAAAACAGCACCCCATCATCGCTGACCTTTGTACGTGTACCGGTCAAAGTCAACCTGGCCGGTGCTTCAGACACCGTGACAGATGCTTCCGTCCTTTTTTCTCCAACGATCGCTGTGAGGTGTTGTTCGCCGCTCCTGAACAATGCCGTGGTAAAAGTATGCGTCTTTGTCTCACCCGGTTCTACTTCAAAGCGCCAGGTATCCAGCAGCGTATCTCCGTATAATTTGATTGCTGCTATGTCGACCAGCCTGCCCTGGTTCCTTACGGTCACGGAGGCCTGGAAATTCTCTCCTCCTTTGACGGTGGCGGGCGCGGTCAGTTCTGTGGTGAAAGCCGCCTGGTAAGACTCCGGTACGGTGAACTCACCTGAAATACCTTGTGAAGGGTCTTTAAAGCCGATCTTCTGTTTGTGTTCGGTGGATCCTGCCGGTGGTTCGGGGCTTACCCCGCCTACATGTACCCGGAAGGCGCCTGCTTCCAGGACCCGGGTCATTTTTCCATTCAGCAAAGAGAGCTGGTAAGGCGTCAATTCAAAGACCACGGTCTTTTTTTCCCCTTTCTTAAGGGAAATACGTTGTACGCCCTCCAATTGGATCACGGGGGTGATCACGGAGCTAACCATATCCGTTATGTATAACTGCGCTACTTCTTCTCCGTCCCGGTTGCCTGTGTTCTCAATGTCTGCGGATACTGTCACAAAGCCAGGATCGCCTTGTTTGGGCGTGGCCCTGAGATGGGAGTATTGAAAGCTTGTATAGCTCAGGCCAAACCCGAAACGATACAGGGGCGTAAAGGGCATGTCGTAATAGTCATAATTGCGGCCCGAGGGTTCATAATCGTAGTGGAGGGGTAACTGGCCAACATGACGGGGAAAGGTGACAGGCAGCCGCCCGGATGGATTGCGGTCTCCGAAGAGCAGGTCGGCCGTCGCATTTCCTCCTTCTTCGCCGGGATACCAGGTTTCCAGGATGGCAGGAATATATTCTGCCTCCCAGGTCAAGGTAAATGGTTTGCCATTCACCAGAACAAGCACCACAGGTTTGCCCGTCGCCTGTATCCTCCGGATAAGCTGACGCTGTACGCCGGGTATTTCCAGGGTGGCTCCGTCGACATTTTCTCCGCTTGTTGCCTTTTCTTTGCTGCTGCTCTTATCAAATTCCCGTGTGGAATAATCTCCTACCACCAGGACTACGATATCGGATTGTCCGGCGATCTTTACCGCATCGGAAAAGCCCGAGCTGTCCGGCGATTGTACCCCGCATCCTTTGGCATACAGTACCCGGGCACCGGAGCTAACATGCGAGCGGATGCCTTGCAGCACGGTTATAAGCTGGCCGGGGGCAGGGCTGGCGGAATAATCCCCTGTCTGGGCCATATCGGCATTAGGGCCGATAACGGCAATCGTTCCGATATCCTTGCGCAGGGGCAATAATTTATTGTCATTTTTCAGGAGCACGGACCCTTCTACCGCCACTTCTTTTGCTAACGCACGGTGTTCGGGGGTATCGTAGGCAGACAGTTTTTCCCATACCATTTTTCCGGAACCGGGATTTTCGAATAATCCAAGCCGGAACTTGGCCCGTAAGACAGGCCGGAGATTGGCATCCAATGCAGCTTCAGGGAGGACGCCTTTCTGTATGGCGGGCACTAATGCCTTGGGGTAGCATGAACCGCATTCAATATCCACCCCGGCGAGGATGGCCAGGCGGGCGGCTTCTTCCAGGTCGGGGACCACGGATTGTTTTCTTAAAAAATTTTCAGGGCCACTGCAGTCCGATACCACGATGCCGTCAAATCCCCATTCTTCCCGCAATATTTTTTGCAGCAGCTCGACGGAGCCATTATCCGGAACGCCATTCCAGGTGCTATAGGCTGCCATAACCCCTCCGGTATGCGCTTCCTTTATGGCGGCACGAAAGGGCGGCAAATGGATTTCACGCATTACCCGGTCGGATAGGCCTACATCGTGACTGTCCCGTCCACCCAGGGGTTCGCCGTGGCCTGCGAAATGTTTGGGAACGGCGATCATGTGCTCACCCTGGAATCCCCGGATCCAGGCTACGCCCATCCGGCTCACCAGGTAAGGGTCTTCTCCGTAGGTCTCTTCCACTCTTCCCCAACGCATATCCCTTGCTACATCCAGCACGGGCGACCAGGAGACCCGGAGATTGGCGGCCTTGGCTTCTATGGCCGTTGCCTTTCCTACCTGCGTGATCAGCCCGGTGTTGAACGTGCCGGCCATCTCGATGGGTTGCGGATAAATGGTGGCGCCTGTCGAATAGGACTGCCCATGCAATCCTTCCGTCTTCAACATAGCGGGTATCCGTAGGCGGGGGATCCCTTTCGAGCCCCAACTATCGCTTAACTGGATGACTTTTTCCTCCAGTGTCAGGCGGGGCAGGAGGTCATCGATCCGTTCTTCGATCGGCGCTTTTGGGTCGAGATATTTAGGTAAAGGGGTGGCAGCATTATCTCCCTGCTGTGAAAATACCCATTGGGTGCAGATGAATAACGCGGCTGTGGTGAGTGTATGCTTTAATGCTATCATTTTCATATAATTACTTTATCCGAAGTTTACCTGATTTTACCCGGCGACTTAGCGGGCAATCTGCGATTTGATCTCTTTCAGGAATTCTTTATTATCACTATCCAGTCCGACGGCTAATTTCCAGGCTCCGCCTTTCTGGATCGTCTTTATCAGGATATGGTTCCATCCTTTTTCCAGGGGCAGGGCCCGGATGGGTTCGCCTTTGCCGGTGAAACCTCCTGTAAAGGATTCATGGATCAATTTCCGGTTCAGGAATACCTGGCAGGCGTCATCGGCGCCTATAAACAGGTCGACTCTTGGCATATCCGGCTCTACCAGAAGATTGGACAAGGAGCGGGGGCTGTAGATCCAGAAGCTGAGATACGCTATTGCGTTCTGGAAGGGACCGGTAAAGCTGAATTTACTAAAGTCGAAGATCCCGTCGTGTGCTGTCGCTTTTTCCCAGTACCGGTCATTCATCGGGCGTCCTGCAAAAAACTGGTGTTCATTAAAACCTTTCAGCAGGTCTATCGCGCGGATCTCTTCGTTGGATTTTCCTGCGATATCGAAGGATGCCAGCAGGAGGGCCTGCTGAAGTTGTCCTTGCGGATCTATTGCCGGAAGATTGTTCTGTCCGGTGTTTTGAAAGGAGAGGCCCAGGTTGATGAATAGTTTTCGCAAGACACTAACGGATGTCCTGGATAACACAGCCGGGTCTAAGGCCAGCACATATATTTTTCCTTTACTGACATGCTGCGATACCAGGGCTGCTCCTTCCGGTTTGTACTCCCGTTCGCTGCGCAGCACTGCTGCTGTTTTGAGATATTCTGCGCGGCCGTTCCATGTTTTCCAATCTGTGTTACAGGCTTTCAGCAGGATATTCCCGCTATGGGTGAAATCACCGGCCAGGCCGAAGTTCATCACCGGACTATCCGAGATCTCGGAAAAATAGAAATCAACGTTTCCCAATTCGTTCAGGATTGGATCGGGCGCTGCAACCAGGAAGGAAGTGGCTTTTCGGGTGGTAAGTTCTAAAGGACGGGGAAGGTATTCATTCAGCCGGCGGGCAGATCCAGGGTCCACGCCCCAGACCAGTACGGTACCGCCCCTTTCCAAAATAGTATTTTGCAGGGATCTGTATCGATGTGCATCCGGGGGGTGCAGGCCGTCTATGATCAGAAGACCGGGGCCGTTAAGGCTGCTTCCCCTGAGGGGGTCCCCCTTGGGATTAGAACTAACGGAAATGCCCATGTCGCTGAGGACTTTAAATAATATAGAATCTTTGTCGGCAGATAACAGGATCGTGTAGGCTGCCGGGGTGGGGGGCGCTGATAGGGGCGTTGGGCTCACGGGTGTTGCGATGGTGGACGCAGCGGCGGATGAGGCGACAGGGACGGCAGGCGTCATGGCGGTGGACGTAGCGCTGTCGCTAAAAGCCAACCTGATAGCCTCCGCTAAGGGCCAGGTCTTGTACAAGGGCAGGGAGGGGTCGTATCCGGGATTGAATGTTGTGGTATAAGGGCCCAGTCTTTCGGGCTGTATGCCCGGGCGGCTCTCTTGGTAAGCCCTGAAAAAAATGCCATCGGAGGGTTGCGGGGCTTTCGTGCTGTCCTTCATGCCCAATTCCAGCGGCTTAAGGGCATACCAGGCGATATTGAATACGGAGGAATAAGTCGCTCCATAGTTTTTTTGCAGGGTCAGCAGTCGGGTCGCTTCTTTGGCCACCCCTTCCATCCTGCCCAACTGGGATTCGTAAGACCGGTTGCCGTTATAGGCAGCCGTCTGGCGGGGTGTTCCATAATAGGCCATTCCGCCTTCGCCGATGCCCCAGACTTTTCCCTGTGAAGACCAGGACTTATAACTGTCTTCCCCGCCATAATGACCGATCACTATGGGAAGATCGGTTGGCAGGTTGGTCTCGCCATCGCCGGAGATCCAGGGCCTTGTCGGGTCTGTCTTTCTTACGATGCCAATCCATTTATTGATCTGCGCGACCTGTCTTTTAACCAGGGAGTCCGGTGCATGCTGCACTCCGATCACGACGGCAAGATTTTCGTTGCAAACGCTCCATCCGAATACGGAGGGATGGTTCCTGTCACGGAGGACCAACCTTTCCACATGCGCATCGCTGTTAGCCCAATATTCCTCTGCGTCCACTTTAGGACCGCCATCGCTTGCCCAGAGGCCTGTCTCATCCAATACGCAAATACCCATTTCATCGGCCATGTCCATATAGAATTCCGGGTAGGGCTGGGCATGTAAGCGCACGGCATTGGCATGGCAATCCTTTAATGCCGAAAACCAGGCCCAGGCATAACGCCTTGTCATTTGCGGAATTCCCATGAAATGCCAGGAATCTCCTTTCAGCCGGATGGGCTTCCCGTTCAGGTAAAACTTGTCCCCATTGATCGTGAATTGCCTCCAACCGAAACGGGTGTATTTTTTATCGGTGACTCCCTGCGCCTCCGCGGACAATAGCAGCCCATAGAGTGCGGGTGACCCGGGTGTCCAGGGGGTAAGCCTGTTGCCTGCTTTTACTCTTAGGGAAAGGGAGATCCGGGACCCGGGAGCTATTTTTATTTTGGCGCCGGTCAGCGTGAGGACTTCGGGGCCGGAAGCCCATTTAGGTTCCGGCGCTTCGGCAATCGCCTTTCCTGCCTGATTGATCCAGGGAGATATGGTGCCTGAGACCGTTACTTCCTGTGCCCGGGTGGTGGTATTGGCCAGCGTAATTTCCACGCTGAGGGTATCTTTGTCCAGATCAGGCTTTATAAAAGTGCTTTCAATGGCGACGGCGGGGATGGCTACCAGGTTTACGTCCTGCCATATTCCCCGGACATGCTGGCCCCAGAAAGACCCGGCGACATAGATCCTTCTGCCGTATTTGCCGGGTTGGTTCAATAAAGAAGCATCTGCTACCCACACCTGTATTTCATTATCGGCTTCTTCCCTGAGCTGGCTGGTAATGTCGATCTCAAACGGGAGGAACATATCCATATTCTCTCCCACTTTCTTGCCGTTGACAAGCACCTGCGTATAACCGCCGACGGCTTCAAAACGAAGGATCAGCCGCTTTCCATTCCATTCCCTGTGATAAGGTATTTTCCGCATGAGCCACCCTGCCCTGATGTTCTCCCACTTTTTTGGGTAGCTGGGATAAGTGACAAAATCGCCCCCGCTGCCATTTCCTCTGGCAAAGCTATTGACATTCCAGGGCGAGGGTACTTTCACGGGAACAGGGTCCGGGGAAAGCCGGCCCATGGTTCCGGCGACGGAGGGAAACTCCTGGGACGTCCGGGAGGGAAGCTCCGGGTGGAGGATCGTCTCTTTGGGTAATTTTTCGGCATTTTCGACGGGATAAAAACTCCAGGAGCCATTTAAGCAAATACCTTCTCTGTAGGGTCGTTCCTGCGGTTTTATAAAATCATCGGAAGGGGCAAAGTCGCGGGTAAACAGGGTTTGCTGCCCGGAAGACGCTCCTGCCGTCACCAGCAGGCTAACAGAAAAAAACAGTTTACGGATATAGATCATACTATGGTTTTTGTGGGACCTCCTTTTGAAAAGGCAATTCTTTCCGGAGCATCTTTGTCGCATATGCGGTAAGGAATAAATAATAATCCGATGGAATATCGCTCTCGAACTTTACGAAATTACTGGCCCCCGCTGGAGGGTCTTTGGAGATCTTGAAGATGGCAGTGCCTTCGTCGATCTCATCGAACATGGCCACATACAGCATCTCCGCTCCGCTGCTGATGGCGCCTGTGATCTGCTCCCAGAAGAAATGACCCCTGTTGCGGGGGATCTGGTCCTGCGGGCTTGCGGGGTACATATTGTGCCAGCTAAAGCCGGGGAAGACCACGGGTACATAGTCCACATGGTTCTGTTTGCACCAGGCGATATCGTCTTTTATACGGTCGGGGAATTTAGTATAAGTGGTCTCATTATACCGGCCTACCATCCAGGGCTGGACGATATCCGCCTTACGCAGCAGGTCATGGAGATGAGGGTCCTTGACCGCATCATTGCCAAAGTCCCGCCAATAGGCAGGGACTCCCAGGAGAACGGAGCATCCGCCATAGACGGGGTCATTCTTCAGGAAGTCCAGGATCTTTTCTGCTCCTTTCAAACCGTAGGATCTGTTGTCCGAGAACCCCACGCCCCATACGGCGACGAGGGGCTTGCCGTTATGATACAGATAGGTTTGTTTGTCACCCCGGGACGTCAGCTTCAGGTCGTCCACGAGGTGTTTCCAGTCATTGATCACCGTTTCAGGATCTTTGTCATCGTCCTTCATCCCGGACAGGTCGTACATCACTGCTATCGCCCGCTGGTATTTGCGCGAGCCGTTCAGGGCCTGTTCCATCACCTTGTCATTGTGCGCCAGGACCTTCCCGCCCCTGGTGCTACCGATAAATCGTTGCACGAAGACCCCGTCGATGCCGTATGACTCCATCCATTTAAAATGGAGGTCTGTGGTAGCCGCATCATAAGAGCTGAACAGGTAAGCGGGCGTACTGTCGGCCTTTTTAAAAGGCGTAGGGTACGTCTTTTTATATTCGCTGACATCGGGCCAAAGGTCGACTTTACAGTTGCCGGGACCGAATTCTCCATGGGCCACATAGTGGGTCCATCCTCTGCCGGCCCCGTCATCCGGGGTGTTGAACCAACCCTGGTAACCGGCCAGTACCATCCCTTTGTAGGACGGGAACCGGGAGCCTGCGCTGTGTTTTTTTTGTGCATAGGCTGATCCTATGACGATCGTTGACAGTAAGCTAAGAATAACGATGTATTTCTTCATTGGTACTTGTTTTTATTTTTCGTCTGTTCCCCAATGCCGGTTGGGCTTGGGGCCCATCTCTAATTCCAGCCTGCCCCCGTTGATCAATTGTTCGTGGGTGAACCAGGGCGTGTTCAGATCCTGTCCGTCGAATTTTGCGTGCTGGATGTACTTATTTATTTTGGAACAATTATTCGCTATTATTTTGAACTCTTTTCCATTGGGCAGCGCGATGGTTATTTTCTCAAACACAGGGCTCCCGATGGTATACATGGGAATACCGGGTGTCACCGGATAAAACCCCATAGAGGAAAAGACAACGAAGGCCGACATTCCCCCTCCATCTTCATCCCCGGGGATTCCGAAGATATTGTCCTTAAACCAGGTGTCCAATAAGAAGCGGACCCTTTTCTGTGTTTTCCACGGTGACTTCGTATAGTTATACAGGTAAGGAATGTGAAAGCTTGGCTCATTCCCCATGGAATATTGGCCTACGAGGCCTGTAGCGTCGGGAAAGGTATACCAGAAATCATTTTTACTCCTGCCCAGGCCTTCCCGGAATAACTGGTCCAGCCTTGCCTCGAAATTGTCCCGGCCTCCCATCAGCCCGATAAGTCCTTTGACATCCTCTTGTACCTGCCATAAATAGGTCCAACCGTTATTCTCATCAAAATAATCTCTTCCTCCTTTCCCCCCATCGAATTTCGGGTCGATATCGATCCAGTCGCCTTTGCTGTCTTTTGGAATAAAGAACTGGTATTTGCTGTTCCAGAGGTTCTTATAATTGCCGGCCCGTTTGCTGAAAAAAGCATAATCCTTTTCTTTATTCAGCTCTTTTGCCATTTCGCCTACGGCCCAGTCGTCGTAGCTTGCTCCCAGGGTGACGGCTACGGCCTGTCTTCTTTCGCTGGGGTTCACCAGGGAGTTGGTCTCCGTCTCCCCGATACGCAGAGCGGGGTAATAACCCTTGCCGTAATAATAATCTTCCAGGCTTGTCTTCGGTCCGTTGCGCCAGGGCAGCATGGTGGCGCTGGTGGCGTTCTTTACCATTCCCTCATATGCCTTGTTGCTGTCAAAGTTCCGCAGCCCTTTCCGGTAATCGTCCAGGAACATGATGGAAGAATGGAAGCCGTTCATACAGGCATGGTCTCCGAATAATACCGGGAAAGTGGGCATCCACCCGCTCTGTCCATACATGGTCACATAGGAGTTCAGCATATCCTCTTCTTTAGCGGGGTTGAGGATAGCCCGCAAGGGGTGCAGGGCGAGATAAGTATCCCAGGTCCAGTCGTCCACGTAAAAGGGGCGATCAGTGGTATGGATGGTCTTGTCAAAACCACTGTAATAGCTGTGATCTTCCGTGATGTCTACCATCCGCTCGTTGCAACGGTACAGGGCGGAATAAAAGGAGCGTCGTTGTTCTTCCGTACCGCCTTCCACCTTCACCTGGCCGATGGTTATCGCCCATGCCTGCCGGGCTGCCGCCTTGAGGTCTTCGAAGCTGGTATTGGTCAGCTCTTCCTCGAAGTTCCTGCGCGCCTGTTCAGGGCTGATAAAGGAAATGGCGTAGCGAAATTCGACCGGGCCGGAAGCCGCGGACCTGTTAGCGGAGGCTTGCCGGGGGGCGGACGTCTGCGGAAAGCTGATCCAGGCCCGTACGGATTTTCCTTCCGTGAACGTTGAGTCGGGCAGGAGCCTGTTCTCCCTCACCACCCCTTCCGTTCCGTCCCGGTTGAACCGGCCATATAGATAGACCTTGATATCGCCATGATAGGTTTCTACACCGGTGATCTCTCTGCCGGAAAGAAATTTCCACTCACTGTTTCCGTTATTATATACATCGAACAGGAGGCTGGCCGGTGCATTTTCAGGAAATTGAAACCGGAAGATGCCCGTCTTTTTTCCCGGGGTGTACTCCACCGTTATATCATCATCTACCAGGTAGGTAGAATAATACCAGGGGCGGGTGATTTCCAGGTCATGATCATAGGTCATTTTCCTTGTCCAGGCCCCGGACGATCCTTCGCCGGAGGCGCCTTCTGCACTCAATTTCTTACTATACGGCTTTATGGAAAAAGCCTGCCCCAGCCGGTGGGAAACGATAATCAAAGGGAAGCTGGCTATCTGATCGTCCATATAATCGTTCCGCATCGGGTACATCCGGATCATCTGGTTGGGCACCTGTACGGTCGGTCGTGTCGGCTGCAGGAGCTGGCCGGTATTTCCAATGGTCGGATCGATATATTCGAGGGGATCAGTATGGAACTGGCCTCTTGAGGCTCTTGATAGCAATAGGAAACTTCCTGTCATAAAGATTGTCCATATGTGTTTGCGCATCATAATGAATTTGTGTTGCTATTGCGTTTTTTTAAACTCCTGTTTGGTAATATTCAGATACCTGTTCTGGTAATCGATGGCCGCCTCCAGTTGTGAATCGTCCTGCCAGCTATTCCAGGAATCGATCATGATCAGCCGCGTCGAATTGTCGGCGTTCATCTTAGCTACATTGCACAATTGCCGGTACATGGCTCCGCTGTCGGTCCTCGGATAGTTCGGGTTGAGGGAGGTCGGGCTCGTGATCAACCAGTTATAGGCGGGGCTGATATTGGGTACATAGGAGATCCCGCCCATGCTGTCGGCAAAATAATTTCGTGAATATTCCCAGTTCTGGTCCATTGCCTGCGGCAACACATACCACCGGTCCCAGGAGTCGAGCTGGGTGCTGAAGGACTGGTGATAGATGGCATCGACGCATTTTACATAACGGAAGGGATAGCGGGCCGGAGGGGTCCAGCGGTCCTGCATTCCCACGATGTACATCGTGAAGCCCATAGCAGACAGGCGGCTTCGCAGCGTATCGTAAATAGCGACATTGTTATTGGAATACAACACCTGCGCATTCTGGATGTACAACAGCATCTTCCCGTTCACCTTCATGTAATTGGGGCTGCTCATCCAATTGGTGGCTGCAAGCTGGATATCGTTGAAGAACTGGTTTAGCTTGGTGGCATTGCTCTCCAGTGGAGCGGTGTTGGACACAGCGTACGAACCGGTAGACCAGTTATACTGCAGGGCGAACTTCATCGGCGTAGCGGTTGTATTGGCCGCCAGAAAAGTCTGCACCAGGGTGGAGTCGTTCTTCCAGTTAGTCGCATCCTTATTGGCGCTGCGGAAGGAAAAGACAAAATAATCCAGTCCCGCGGTCTGCGCCTGCGTAATATGCTGGGGCATGACGTTGGGCGTTTCCACCCCGCCGGGCATGGCATATTTACCTACGACCGGCACTTCTTTGATATTGGCATTGAAGCTGCCGAAATTATAATAGAAAGAGCCCACGATATAGTCCTGGGTGACCGGTATTTCCTTGATCTGGTAGTTCAGTATATTGGAGGATACGGAGGGGCCTGTGTTGTTCTTTTTACAGGAAAAAAGAAGGAGCAGAAAGGCCATCGTTGCCAGCGTAGATTTGGTCCGTAAATTTATTATGTTCGATTTCATATAATTTATATTGAATGCTTAATTTTTTTGTTAAGGATGGTAGGTCAAGGTCACTGCATAAGGGAATCCGCCACTGGCTGCGGCGGCCTTCAGGGACTGAATCGTCATTCCATACCATTTCCGGAGATAGCTGAGATCATAGTTAGCGTTGGCGTTATTCCAGTCAGGCACGGTGAACGGCAGGGCGAACTTCAATTGCTGGTCTGGATCGTAATCATCCGCCCGGGTTGTTCCCAGTTCCTGCACGGCACTATTATATCCGTCGGGATTGAGGGCCTGGATCGATTGACTGGAGCTATTGGGATACGAGCCCCGCCCGGGTATATCCATATAAGTAGGATGGGCCGTATAGCTGCTATAGCCACCCGGATTAGTATTCGGTGCAAAAACGAAGAAACGGGTCCGGCGTTCCAGGCACCAGGAGTCGAAGGACTGGTCGGGGAAATAGGACATCCATCGTTGGATCCAGATCTTGTTGATGTCTGTCTGAGGGATGCTGAAATTAACGATCCCGAGGAAATTATTGAATCCCGCGCCCGAAGTGCCGAATTTGATACCATTTGTATTCTGGTAAGTGGTCAGTGCGGCGGCGGGGATCCCCCAGAAGGCAAAGTTGGCGGCGATACCGGCATTATAGTATTGCTCTGCCGACAGGGAACCTCCATAGCCCAGCAACGCTGCCTCTGCCTTCAGGAAGAGGGTTTCCGCATAGCCCAGCATCATCAAGGGCCGGCTGGGATTCGTCACGATGGAGGGCGCTATATTGGAATAGGCTTTTATATTGAGGGTGCCTATGGGATTGGTGACGCCTACAAGATTGAGCCAGCCGGAAAGGGTGGTCTGTGCCAGGGGCATTCCCAGGTAGGGAATCGGGTAGGTGACCACCCGCAGGGAATCGTCCAGGGTGCTGGTAAGGGTATCGGTGATGATGTAACGGTTGGCCAGGAGGACGGAATCAAAGAACACCGTCATCCGCGGATCGTTATAGGATCGCATGAACACCTGCCAATTATCCGCCATTTTTGGGGCCTGACCGGTCGCTGTCGGGTTATACGGATAGACATTATTGGGAAAGATGTATTTAAGCCAGTAAGGATTCTGGTTGTTGGTGACATTCTCATAAGCCATTTTAGCCGACTCCGCCTCGGAGTTGATGGTCAGGGCTTCATTGGATAGGACGTCCTGGATATGACTGATTGCGGTACCGCCCATGTTGCGCATGCAGCGCAGCGCGACTTTCAAACGCAGCGTATTGGCGAACTTGATCCAGTTCGTGACGGTTCCTCCGGGATATACCACATCGTAGGAGAGCTTATCGCCGGTCGTTTTTATTTTGGAAGTGGCATCCTTCAGGTTGGTCAATATATAATTGTAAGCGGAATCCTCACTCTCATAAAGGATACTGGACAGGTTGTTGGGATTATTGGCCTGGGTGATGGGAATAGGGCCGAACATACCCGTCAGGATCGAATAGGTGTAACATTCCAGGATCCGGGCGATCTGCACCCTGTTATTGTAAATCGTATCGCTGCCGTAATTTATCTCTATCTGTTTCAGGTTTTCCAGGACGCTGACATACGCGGTCTGCCAGAGGCCCCCATCGGTCACGTCATAACGTGAGCCTGTAATGACCTGGTTGGAGATGTCCCAGAATTTGGTCGTATTGTAAGTTCCCAACTGATTGTTCAGGCTCCTGACCGCCGACTCGATGGTTGCTTCGGGCGTAACGGATGTGAACTGGGTGGGATCGGTGTTCTTTTGGGTAAAGTTCTTGGTGCAGGAAAAAAGCAATCCTGCCATTGCGATGCATATAATGATATAGAATGTTCGTGTCATGTCGGGATGTTTAAAAAGTTACCTTTAAGTCAAAACCATAAATAGCGTAGGGGAAGGAGCCGCCGGCCTCGATGCCCTGCGCATTGCCGGAGTTGTTGGCTGCCTCCGGATCGATGCCCTGGGGCGTATGTTTCAGGAGTGTCCAGAGATTCCTGCCTACGAAAGCCAGTCGGAGAGCGCGGATCGGTGTCCGGGCCAGCAACTGTGGGGGAAGGGTATATCCGAATATCAGCTCGCTGAGCTTGATGCTGGTCGCATCGAAAGTGATAGCCGGGACATTGTTGAGCGTCATATCCGATTCATAAGTGGTGGGGTTCATCCAGATGTTACTCTTCTTACCGGGAATCATTTTGCCGTTCTTATCCAGCGCATACGTTCCGTCAGGATTCGTCTTGGGAAAATAGGCATTGGGATAGCGGGCGCCTTTGGCGCGGCCTGAGTCGGCATAGCGGGTAACGGTGCTGCCCACGGTCTGCCCGATGCCCTGCTGTTCGTTGCTGTTCTCTCCCAGGATCAGCGAGCTGAACAGGTAATCGTCCCTGCCATAGAGGCTGGCGACCGTTACGCCGGCAAAATTGGCCCGGCCGTAGGACGCAGAATAGATCTTGCCGCCCCACTTAACGCTGAACAGTACGGAGAAGTCAAAGCCGCTATAACGGAAGGAAGAGCCCACCGATCCGATCCAATCCGGATGGAAATTTCCCACGACCAGGTTGGGTGCGACGATGGTACGGCCATTGGCGGGATTCACCAGCGTGGTATCGCCTACCATATAAGGACCATTGCCTGTCATCGTGCCATATTGATAACCGGTCTTGGCGCTAATGGTGACGCCCAGGTTCGTGCCCAGGACCAGCGAATTGACACCCGGGGACAGGGCTACCACTCTATTTCGGTTCATGGACCAGTTGGCCAGCATGTTCCAGCTGAACTTGCTGGTTTGAATCACCTTTGCCGTCATGAAAAGTTCGATGCCTTTGTTGGTCATCTTACCGGCGTTGAGGTAGCGGCTGGTGAAGCCGGACTCGGGCGCCGTTGTGGCCGTAATGATTTGATTGGTAGCTACGGTCCTGTAGACGGTACCGCTGAACGTGATCCTGTCCTTCAGGAAGGTGAGGTCGACGCCGGCTTCCGAAGAGACTGTCTGCTCTGGTTTCAGGGTTGCATTATTCAGCCGGGTCGTGTAAGTCAGGTAAGGATTGCCGAGAAAAAGACTATTACCCCCATAGGTATTGATCAGGGCGCCGAAGGGGGCGGAGTTCCCTACCTGGGCTACCGAAGCCCGGAGCTTGCCAAAACTGATCAGGCTTTTATTGCTGATAAAATTGCTGAAGATAAAACTTCCCGTGGCCGAAGGGTAGAAGAAGGAGCAGTTCTGGATCGGCAGGGTCGAGGACCAGTCATTGCGTCCCGTTACGTCGAGGAACAGGAAGTCCTTATAGCCCAGCGTGGCGTTGCCGAAGACGGACTGGGTCTGGGTGGTGGCCTTGGTTTCGGTGGTGACGGGCACTGCGGCGCTGTTGGAGATGGCGGGCATGTTATGTACCAGCAGGGCATTGACGCTGGCGCCGCGGGTGAGGATGCCGCCGTTGGCCAGCTCGGCCCCCGCATTGACGGTAAGGGTGAAGTCATTGCCAAACCGTCCGTTGTAGCTGGCAATGGCCTGGTAATCCCAGTTGAGATTATTCATCATGTAATTGGAATAAGATCCGTTAGGAGTTCTCAATCCTCCAAGCTCCTTATACTGGTAGGCGTTGACAAAGTCCAGGTCGCCGGAAGCCTGCACCCGGAAGCTCAATCGGGGGGTCAGCTGGGCAAGGGCCCGGACACCGCCGATCAGGCGGTTATGGGTATCCTCATTGCTGTTCTCATTGATTGACCAAAGGGGGTTTTCCGTACTATTAATGGAGCCGAATGACACCGAGTTGCCGGCAGCATTGGCCCAGGGGGTGAGATAATTGACATTGGTGCTCCGGGGCAGGTATACATAGGCGGCCATGGGGCTGGCGGCATCGAGATTGCGGGCCGTCCTGTTACGGGTATCCTGGTTTGTGTAGAGGATCCAGGTCTCCAGGTTCAGGAATTTGCCATATTTACGGTTGGCCGTTATACTCAGGTTGTTCTTGCGGATAAGGTTCTGATTCTGCATGACATCATTACTATACGTATTTGTATAGGAGAGCCGGAAGGCGCCGAGTGCATCTCCTTTGCCGAGGGAGATATTGGAAGTGTTGCTAACACTGGTCTTATACAGTTGCTGGACATTATTGGGCTGGGGACTGTAGCCACCTGGGATGGGGTTACCGGCGAAATCGTTGAAAGGCTGGCCCAGCATCGGCATTCCCCAGGAAGTGCCGTTATTCCCCATATCGACAGCGCCCGTGCCGGGCACGATCAGGTTGGCATTGGTGACCATACGACCGTTGGCTCCTTCCCCGTATACGTTCTGATAGAGAGGGAATTCGGTAATGGTGTTGAACAAGGTATTCTGGTTGACAGCGATACCAAGGGTCTTGTCCCCGGGCTTCCCTTTTTTGGTGGTGACGAGGATGGCGCCATTAGCTGCCCTTGATCCGTATAGCGCGGCGGCATTGGGACCTTTGAGGACCTGGATGGACTCGATGTCGTCCGGGTTGAGGTCGCCGGCGGCGTTGCCATAGTCGAGGTTGCCCGAAGATGCGTAGCTGCCGGAAGCGTCTCCCGGATCGTTGTTGATGGGCACGCCGTCGACGACCCAGAGGGGCTGGTTGTTGCCAGTCATGGAGTTCTCACCCCGGATGACCACGCGGGTGGAAGAGCCCGGTTGACCGGTTGTTGTGACCTGCAGGCCGGCCACTTTTCCCGCCAGCCCGTTCGTAACGTTGATATCACGGGCTTCGGTAAGACGATCGACGTCGACGGACTGGGAGGAATAGCCGATGGATTTCGCCTTCCGGGTAAGGCCGAGGGCAGATATGACAATGACATCGTTGAGATTTTTGTCGGCCGGGAAGAGGGCGATCTGTATAGCTGTTTTCCCGTTTAAAGGGACCTCCTTGGTGAGATAGCCGGTAAAACTTACGACCAGGACAGCCGTTTGAATATCGGCAACGTTTAAACTGAACTGGCCGTCTGCTCTGGTGATGGCAGCGGTCCTGGTCCCTTTGACCAGAACGCTGACGGCGACGAGAGGCTCTTTTTTTTCATCCACCACGGACCCTGTTATCTGGGTTCGCTGGCTATAGGCCATGGGGATGATCAATAGAAATAGCAGTAGAATTGGCAAGACTTTCATGATCGTTAGTTTTGGAGGTAAAATTGTGAGTAAGCAACTAATAAATGATTAATAGAAGATTAATGCCCGGAGGTTTTTGAGTTTTTTCCTCCTAACTAATACATTTCTGGAAGTCTTTTCCAAAATCTTCCCCGTAGATGGACTTGTATTCTTTTACGAAAGATTCGTAAGATTGTTTGGCGAGAGAATGTTTGCCTAAATAAACCAGGGCCTTGCACTTCAGTTGCATGGCTTCTTCATTGGCGGCATCGAAGTAAAAAATATAGTCCGCCAGTGTAATTATAAATTCTGGATCATCGGAGGTGATCACCGACCCGGCAAAATGGAGGTAGGTGTCAATGACATGGTTGGATACTTCTGACTTGAAGGGGTCCAGCCAGGGATATTCGACATTATTGAGAAATCCGCCTCTTTTGGTAATTCCCGCCAATGCGGTCACCCGGTGTTTGTCCAGTACTTTTTTGTTGTTTACGATGGAGAGGTATTCCTGGTAGTCTACGGTGACCAGCCCGGACTTAATGTCGATCTTCCAATAGCCGGTATCCTTGGAGAGCTCACAGCCTCCCATTTTATCCAGGATGCTCTTTAGTTTGGCAATGTTCACGGAACGATTGTTCCGGGCGCTTTTTTCAGATTTGTCAAACCAAAGGATCTCATTCAGTTTTTCCGAGCTTATGCCCCGGCCGTTCTTGATAGAATACAGGAGGATCAATAAGAAGAGCTCTTTCAGGAGAGGGGAGAAGGGCCGGGTCAGGTCATTTCCTTCTTTATCAAATACCTGCAGGTCCCCGAATAAAAAAATAGCAGCTTTGTGGGATTGGTCCGCGGGATCTTTGTCCGGGGGAGCTTCGTATGAGGTGGGCCCGCTGTCTTTTTGTAGCATCGTGTTGCCGGGGAGGATACCGACCTGCTGTCCGGCTGTGTTATTTTCGGGGAGGCTTGCTTTCGCGGTGGGCATATTGGCTTTGCGCCGGCGGACCAGCCATCGGACTGATAGGCCTGTAAGCGTTAGGAACAACAGAAGTGCTATATAAGTATAATAAGGCGTGCTTTTCGGGGGGGCTTCCGTCAGGGCCGTTTCTTCCGGGACCGGCGCTCCATCCAGGGTATAAATACTGGCTACAGTGTGATTGGTGCTATCCTCCAAAAATGTCACCGATATGAATTTATTGGTAACGGGGCTAAAGTAGAGATCGGAGAAAGACTCTATATCATGGAACTGATACGGGATCTTGTTGCCCATCAATTGAAAAGAGGGCCTGGCCAGGGAGCCTTTTACGAGCTGAAGGCTGGAGTTATATTTGTCGTTGTTGAAGACCAGCCCGTAAAACTCTTTTTGCCTTTCATTGATCACCAGGGAATTGGCAAAGGCGAATTCTTCTTTGCCGGCCTTTAGTTCGAACAGCTTTTTGAATGTCTTTCTTTTTACATCAAAAAGCATCATATCGTAGAGGTTCTTGGGATTAAGGATCTGCTGACCGCTGGAGCTTCCATATCCGCCAAGAATGTAGGCGGAATCACCCGCTTCATTGGTCCCCAGGGCGGCCAGATACCGGGGTGTTAGAAAATCGCCTTTCGCGGGTACCTTCCTTAATTGCTGAGTTGGGATATGATACTGGTATACATCATTTTTATAATGTAGATGCCCATAACCATTTAGAAAATATAAGGAGCTATCTTTTGGGGAGCAAAATTTATTGAGGTGCCAGAAATTTATATCATGGGGCTCGTATTTTTTATCCCAGCGTCCGCTGGTAAAGTCAAAACGGGTCACCAGAGGCTGATCCAGGTAGACATTATACAGGCTGGCCGTAAAAGGGGCATAAACGGACTGATTGCCCAGCTGCAGGCTCAGGTCGCCGGATTTGTAAGCGGTGGTCTTGAAGGAGGAATGTGCTATCGAATATTGGGTGAGGGAGTCCGTTCCCACCAGGAACAGGGTCTCTGTTTTGGGATCAAAGGCAACGCTGGCAGGACCGTCTATCACCATCTTCTTTACCATCTTCCACTCGTAATGCGTATTTTTTATCCATAAAGGGTTTATTACCACAGCCTTGTTCTGATGGAGGGTGTCCAGGGCGAACAGGCCGGTGCGTTCGTTGAGGGGCCAGTAGTATTGGGATTTAGTCCCTTCTGCGATACGGATATTCCTTATTTTCATAGGAGGGACATCCGTTGTTTTGAAGGGCTGATAGGGGCTTGCGCCAAAAGATATCCTGAAACAATCTCCTTTTGCCAGGCCGATATCATTTTGGATAAATACGCCTTTGTCGCTATAGAAGATCAGCCGGTCCTTTGCAAAATCAAATTGCAGGCGGAATTTGTTCCAGCATTGGAATAAGTGACTGCTATCCAGCGTAAAAGATATGGAAGGCGGCTTGTCCCCGGAGATCATCCTGAAATGCCCGTCTCTTACCGGTACTTTGTCGTATATAAGGTCAATATTCTGCCGGTCATTCCTGATCAGCCGCAGGATATACCCGAAATAATCGGTATAGCCCGGAAGGAAGGACAGCTCGAAGGATATTTCAAAATTCTGCCGAAAGCAGAAGGCTTCATCAGGGGTAAGATCGAGGGAGGTTCGCCGGTCCTGGACTACTTCATGGCCGAAAAAGCCTAAGCCAAAGGATTGAGCTAAAACAGGACAGGAAAAAAAGACTGATATAATGAAAAAATATAATTTCATATAGGCATACCAGCCGGGGAAGCGTCGTTTTGGTTAATACTCGTATCCGGCCTACATTTCTCCAATGCAAAATAATCTCAAACTTAGTTTTATTTTGTCAAAAGAGGGAGGGAATTACCTGCTCTTCACGAGGTCTCTTGGCAGGAGGCCGAATTCTTTCCGGAAAGCCTTGGCAAAGTGGCTGAGATTGGAGAACCCGATCTCACTGCCGGCTTGTTTAATACTGCATTGTCCTGTTATCAGCATTTCCTTCGCGCGCAGCAAGCGGTTTTTATTGTAATAATCGTAGAGGGTGAAACCATATACCTGTTTGAAAAGATTCTTTAGTTTGCTGGTGCTCATGAATACTTCGTGGGCCAGTGATTCGAGTGAAGGGAATCCCTCCAGCCGGCTGCTGAGGATCTGTTCGATATGCTGCATGCTTTCCAGGTCGCCTTTTTTAATAGCTCTTGGCAGGCTTGCCTGTTCCTGGCGTAGGAAGGAATGCAGGAATTTTTCTGTCAGGTGGATGATCCGGGCCAGTCTTCTTATTTGCCCCAGCGGATCGTTCTCTTTCATTTCGAAGATCTCTTTCAACGTCTCGCGGTGAGGGAGGCTGACAAAATAGGGGTTTTCCGCTATGCTGTTCTCCCGGGCAAAGCTTTCCAGTTTATTAAGAAGGTCAGCCGGCAGGTATTGAGCGGCGAGTTCATGAGTAGAGAAGATCACCAGTCTCTTTAGGGTGCTGCCTGCCGGGATTTTTACGAGGTGGCTGTCACGGGTATCCGATAAGTAAATATCATTTCTCAGGATTCTTTTATCGGCGGTGATGGACTTGTCTGCACTGATCTGTACTTCTTTCTGTACTTCTACCTGGTTAAAGGAAAGCGTGAACCCTTTCACTCCGTCGGCTTCGCGGTAGAGTTCCAGGTCGCAATCCAGCCGCAGGTTCAGAACGGCATAAGAAAGATGAGGGCTGATGGTTTGAGCGAGGATCGTTCCTTTTCCCAGAGTAGGAGGGATCGTAAATATGTTGTCTTTTACGGAGCTGTTGAGCTTTGCGGCAAAATCCGCCACGGTCTTTTCGTAATTTTCCAGCCTGAATGAATACTTGATCATGTTCACAATTTTTCAGATACTACAATAAATGATTGATAAATACAGGCAGCTAGTCGCGGACAGATGGGATAGGTAAGGTCAAGCACAAGGGGCAAAATTAATACAAATACCCTGAAGGGGTTGCCTGCAAGGAGTCTTTTGATAGCTGTAGAGGCTATTTAACAAAAGTTTTTGCCTTGCGGGAGCATTGTTTATTTTTATTATACTAAGGTGAAGAAAGTCAGGCCCAGACTGTTTTACCGGCCTTTTAATATTTCTTTGGGCAGGATGCCGAATTCTTTTTTGAATGCTTTGGCAAAATTGCTCAGATTGGAAAAGCCGATATTCAGTCCTACCTGTTTAACGGAATACTTGCCGGTTTGCAGCATTTCCTTCGCTTTTTCCAGCCGGTTGCGGTTATAGAATTCGTACAACTTCATGCCGTAGATCTGCTTGAATTTCGTTTTAAGCTTGGTTGAGCTCATCATAGCAGTCTTAGAGAGGATGTCGATGGAGGGGAATTTGTCCAGTTTGTTATTGCTAAGTATGCGCTCTACATCTTTGAGGGCTTCGATATCTTTTTCTTTATCTCTTTGTTTCAGGCCGCCTGCTTCTTTGAGCAGGGGCGCTTTGGTGAGGAAGGTGTTCAGGAATTTCTCGCTCAGCATCAGGATCCTGTTTTGTAATAGTAGGTGGTGAAGGGGGGATTGTCTGTCGGCTGTAAAAATATCCTCCAGCATTTGCCGGTATTCGAAGGTGATGGGCTCCTTATTGATATTACGGAGGCGATTGTCGGCATAGACCAGAAGGTCCAGCAAAATTTCTTTTTTTATACAGCGGCTGACAAAAGAAGGGCTGAAAAAAATACCCACCCTTTTCAGGCGGGATCCCCGGGAATAAGTCACTTCCAGGTCGTAGTTGGTGGAAGATAAAAATATATTGCTCCGGTTGGGAGTCTTGTCCGTGATGGCGTTATGAGGTTCCCGGATCACGAAGAAATCGCTGACGCTGATCTGGTTGAAGAAAAGGCTCAGGCCATAGAGCGAAGATTTTTTACGGAGGAGAACGAGGTCGTCGTTAAGGGAGAAATTCATCACGACATAGGAGATATCGGAATGGATATTAGCGGCGAAGATCGTTCCATTTCCCATCGCGGTGGGGATCTGGATGGTACCTGCAACTACCGGCAGCTTCAATATTTTACTAAAGCCTTTGAGCCAACTACGGAAATCCTTTAACTGATAAGCGTATCTGATCATAGGACAATCGTTTAAGATGGAAGGTTTACTATCAGCAGATCTGTAAACAATTTAATGATTTTTTATCATATTCCAAACGTTCTTTTTCAGCAGGTTGTAGCTTGCAGGGCGCTTTTTTGCTAACGTAAAATAACACACGAAACAAGACCAGAAATATTTATGGATAGAATGGCTTTGGGGATGGATGAAATATTTGCCGGGCAGGATAAACCCCCTACCCCCTAAAGGGGAATAGCTACCGCGCTGGAACTTTCGGAGGAATAATCGCTATCGGAGCAGGTCGCTGGTTATTTCAGGAGGTTCTTGACTTCCTGGAGCTTGAGCAATGCCTCGACCGGGGTCAGCCGGTTGATGTCCGTGTCTTCCAGCAGTTTCCGCATGGTATGGAAAGTCTCGGTATGTGCGTCGAAGATAGAGAACTGCATTTGTGGGGCCGTATGTGGCGTAGACAGCTTTTTGACTTGTTCGCCGATGTTTTCGCCTACCTGTTTGTCTTCCAGCTGTAAGAGGATTTCCTCTGCCCGCCTGAGCAGGGAAGGGGGCATGCCTGCCATTTTCGCCACATGGATACCGAAGCTATGCGTGCTTCCTCCGGGCGCGAGCTTGCGCAAAAAGATAACTTTATTACCTACTTCTTTATTCGTGATATGGTAGTTCTTTATTCGGGGCAGTTTGTTTTCCAGTTCATTCAGCTCATGGTAGTGTGTGGCAAAGAATGTCTTGGGGGCGTGGGGAGAGTTGTGGAGATGTTCTGCGATGCTCCAGGCGATCGAGATCCCATCATAGGTGGAAGTCCCTCTGCCGATCTCATCGAGCAGGATCAGGCTGCCGGGGGTAATATTATTGATGATGCTGGCCGTCTCGTTCATTTCCACCATAAAGGTGGACTCTCCTCCGCTGAGATTGTCCGATGCGCCGACCCGGGTGAAGATCTTATCCGTCAGAGGGATCCTGGCTGCGTCGCAGGGGACAAAGCTGCCCATATGCGCCATGAGCGTAATCAGCGCGGTCTGTCTCAGAAGGGCGCTCTTACCGCTCATATTGGGCCCGGTAAGGATGATGATCTGCTGAGTGGCGGGATCCAGCAGCAGGTCATTGGGGATATAGGCGTCTCCGGCAGCCAGCTGCCTTTCGATCACCGGGTGCCGGCTGGCTTTCAATTCCAGCTCACTCCCTTCATGCAATACGGGTTTTTTATAGTTGTATTGGAGCGCATTGCCTGCAAAGCAGAGCAGACAGTCCAGGGTGGCCAGTACATGGCCATTGACCTGCATGGGAGCGATATAATTTTGTAAAGTCAGTAAGAGCTGGTCATAGAGTTCTAATTCGATGGAGAGGATCTTCCCTTCGGCGCCTGTGATCTGCTCTTCATATTCTTTCAGCTCAGGCGTGATATAGCGTTCTGCATTGGCCAGGGTCTGTTTACGCATCCAGTCGGAAGGAGCTTTGTCCTTATGGGTATTGGTCACTTCCAGGTAGTATCCGAATACATTGTTAAACCCGATCTTGAGGGAGGATATGCCGGACCTTTCGGCTTCTTTCTGTTGCAGCTCTACCAGGTATTCTTTTCCCCCGCTGGCGATCTTGCGCAGGCGATCCAGCTCTTCGTGTATCCCGGAGCGTATGGTGTCGCCTTTGGCGGCTGCTACGGGGGGATTATCCACGATCGTCGCAAAGATCTTTTCGATAATAGGAGGGCAGGGGTCCAGGCGGGCGGTGAGCTGCCGGAGATAGTCATTGGGAAAGGACTGGCCAGACTGTCGGACCTGGTCGATATGTTGCAATCCCCGGGCTATCTGCAACAGTTCCCTTGGGTTGATCTTTTTTACGGGGATCTTGCTGACCAGCCTTTCGATATCGCCGCATTGCTGGATATGCTGGGCCAGGGTGGTGCGCAGTGCCGGATCTTTAATAAAAAACTCCACCCCGTCCAGCCGCTCATGGATTCGATGGGAATCTTTCAGGGGCATGAGCAGCCATCTTTTCAGCAATCGGGCGCCCATCGGTGACACGGTATGGTCCAGCACTTTCAGGAGACTGGCTCCCTGCTCTCGGGGATCGGGGCCTCCCAGCAGTTCCAGGTTGCGGATGGTGAATTTATCCATCCACAGATGATCTTCGCGGTCGATCCGCTGGATGGAGGAGATATGTTGCAGATGAGGGTGTTCCGTATCTTTCAGATAGTGCAGGACGGCTCCGGCGGCAACGAGGCCTTCGTGCATGCCCTCTACGCCGAATCCTTTGAGGGAATGCGTCTGGAAATGTTTCAGGAGGCTCTCGGTCGCGTAGGCCTCCTCGAAGATCCAGCTCTCCATGGTATAGGTATAGAATTTGGAGCCAAATATCTCTTTAAAATGCTTCTGAAAACTCCGTTGGAAGATGACCTCGGCGGGTTTGAGGGTTTGCAGCAGTTTATCGGCATATTCAATATTTCCTTCTGCTATAAAGAATTCGCCCGTGGAAATATCCAGGAAGGCGATGCCCAGGCGGTCGCCGTTGCCGGGTTTGCCGTTTGTGCCTGCCGTGGCTTCTTCCATAAAATGGATGCCGGCCAGGAAATTATTGCTGCTTCCTTCCAGAAGGCGGTCATTGGTGGCTACGCCGGGGGTCACCAGTTCCGTGACGCCTCTCTTGACGATGCCTTTGACCGTTTTGGGATCTTCCAACTGGTCGCAAATGGCTACCCGGTAGCCGGCCCGTACGAGTTTGTGCAGGTAGGTATCCAGGGAATGGTGGGGGAAGCCGGCCAGTTCGGAGGAGGAGGCGGCTCCGTTGTTACGTTTGGTCAGGGTGATGCCCAGGACCTGGGAAGCAATAACGGCATCTCCTCCAAAAGTCTCGTAAAAGTCGCCTACCCGGAACAACAGGACGGCATCGGGATATTTCTGTTTGATAGCCCGGTGTTGCTGCATCAGGGGAGTGTCCGCACTATTTTTTGCCATGGGGGCAAAAATAAGGAAGATCAGGACAATTTGTCCTTTAGATTGTCCTTTATGGCTTTACTCGTGAAAAGGTATATTTTTGCGCCATGCGCAAACTGGGCATGGATGAGCTTAACCGGAAGTCGGTGCCTGAATTCAGGCGGTCGGAGAAGACTCCCGTTATCGTGGTTTTGGATAATATCCGCAGCATGCATAATGTAGGCAGTGTATTCCGGACGGCAGACGCTTTCTTACTGGAGGGGATCTTTCTGTGCGGGTATACCCCCCAGCCTCCTCACCGGGATATCCATAAGACGGCGTTGGGCGCTACCGAGACGGTGGAATGGAGGTATTTTGGGGATACGGCGGAGGCGGTCCGGTCCCTGAAAGAGGATGGTTATAAGGTATTTGCCGTGGAGCAGGTGGAAAATAGCATTCCTTTGCAGGAGTTCGCCGCCCAACATTCGGGGAAGCTGGCTGTTATATTCGGGAATGAGGTGAGCGGAGTGGGAGAGGCGGCGTTGAAATTATGCGATGGGTGTGTGGAGATCCCGCAATGGGGGATGAAGCATTCGCTGAATATTTCCATCGCGGCGGGGATCGTGTTGTGGGAGTTGGTGCGTCCCCCCGTAGGCCCCCCTGAAGGGGAGGAACCCCCAACCTCCTGAAGGGGGAGTATAGAAGATATATATAAACTTATGAGTACAGTAAAGAATTATTTAAGCCTGATCAAGTTCTCGCATACCATCTTTGCGATGCCTTTTGCGATGATAGGGTTCTTTTTGGGGGTGTTACTTCCCGTATATGGAGTTGGACAGTGGAATCTGAACCGGGCGATTGGATGGGAATGGGATTATTCCCGTTTCTTTTACCGCTATGCGGGCACTTTCCTGCTGGTCATTCTCTGCATGGTCTTTGCCCGCAGCGCGGCCATGTCGTTCAATCGTTACCTGGATGCGAAGTGGGATGCCCTGAATCCCCGCACGGCGATCCGCGAGATCCCGGCAGGCATCATTTCAAAGAATAGCGCCTTGCGGTTCGTAATTATCAGCTGCCTGGCCTTCATCGTTTGCACCTGGTTCATCAACCCGTTGTGTTTTGCACTATCTTTCGTTGCCCTGGCCGTAGTGCTGGGCTATAGCTATACCAAGCGGTTCACCCCCCTCTGTCACCTGATATTGGGTCTGGGCCTGTCGCTGGCCCCTATCGGCGCCTACCTGGCCGTAGTGGGGCATTTTGCCCTGTTGCCGATCCTGTTCTCTTTCACCGTGATCTTTTGGGTGAGCGGGTTCGATATCATTTATGCCTTGCAGGACGAAGAGTTCGACCGGTCCAATAAGCTGTATTCCATGCCTTCATGGCTGGGGAAAGCCAAGGCTCTGCGGGTCTCTGAGTTCCTTCACCTGCTCAGCACGGCCTGTGTGGTCATCGCCGGGCTCTATGGTGGGTTTGGTTGGTGGTACTGGGCGGGAGTGGCCGTATTCCTCGGTATGCTGATCTACCAGCATGCGATCATCAAGCCCAATGATCTTAGCCGGGTCAACCTGGCCTTCATGACGGCGAATGGGATCGCCAGCGTCGTTTTTGCCTCTTTTGTTATAACGGATCTTTTTCTACGTTAATTATGCGCACGATATAAAAATATGCGTATATTTGCGACATGAAGGAGCGACTCAATCTTACTATTGACGGGGAATTGCTGGACGCCATGAAAGCCTATGCTGCCAGCAAGCAGATGAGCGTGTCTGAACTGGTGGAAAATTACTTCCGGTCGGTGACCAGGCCCGTTCAAAGAAAGAACATCCTCGACCTGGTAGATGAACTGGAAAAGCCTGTTTTGGATGGTAAGGCTGAATGGTCGGGATCGTTTGATGAGAGGGTGGGGCTGAAAGAACTTTTTTACAAAGGGCAGGAGAAGAAATATGGCTTTTAGAATATTGCTCGACACGAATATACTGCTTGACTTTACCTTAAAGCGGGAAGGCTATGGAGTTTCCCGGCAGTTGATCGAATGGGCCGTAAAAGGCAGGGTACAGGCTTTCATCACGCCTTCCATTATGCAGCTGACCGGTTACTGGTTAACGGTAGCTTATGGGGCGGAATCCGCGAAAGAATTGTTGCTGGCCATCCTGTCGGACATACAGGTGATCGATATCGGGCATGAGATTGTCGTGAATGCGCTGCATTCGAAGATGAACAATATGGAGGATGCCTTATCCTATTATACGGCCCTGCACCATAAACTAGATTATTTCATCACCAGGGACAAAAGCCTGTACGAGGCTGCCATATCCGTATTGCCGGTATGTACGCCCGAGGAATTCCTGGAATACAATATTTGAGTATGGCCCGAATCCTGTCGATCGATTATGGACTGAAGCGTACGGGACTGGCTGTTACCGATCCTTTACAGATCATTGCTACGGGATTGACGACGGTAGAATCCCCCAAGCTGATCCCTTTTTTGAAAGACTATTTCAAAAATGAGCCTGTGGAGCTGATCCTGGTCGGGGAGCCCAAGAACTGGGATGACACCGATACCCATGCCACTCCGCTGGTGAAAGAGATCGTCCGGAGGCTGCAGAAGGAGTTCCCTGCCATTCCTTTGCTGATGGTGGATGAACGCAATACCTCGAAAATGGCCTCCCGGGCCATGATCGATATGGGAATGAAGAAGAAGCAACGGCGAATCAAGGGGTTGGTGGATGAGATTGCCGCTACGATCATGCTCCAGGAATATATGGGCCGGTCAGGGCAGTAGGAAATTAATTTAAATTTGCATTTAATAGTTTTATATGATTTTATCGATAGTAGCATATGGTGACCCCATCCTTCGAACCGTGGGTAAGGAAATTACTCCTGAATACCCCGGGCTGTCCAAATTGATAGAAGATATGTGGGAGACAATGTATTACAGCAGCGGTGTTGGGTTGGCTGCTCCGCAGATCAACCGGGACATCCGGCTTTTTGTAATAGACTCCAGCCAGATCTTCACCAACCAGGATGAGGAGGATAAAGGCAAATATCCGGATGAGCCGGGGACTAAGCAGGTCTTCATCAATGCGCATATTGTGAAGCTGGACGGCGAAGAATGGGCGTATAATGAAGGCTGCCTGAGTATTCCCAAGATCCGGGAAGACGTCTACCGCAGCGAGGAAGTGACTCTGGAATATGTCGATGAGCAATTTCAGCCGCATACGGCTACTTTCAACGGTATTACGGCAAGAATTATCCTGCATGAATACGACCATATCGAGGGCAAGCTGTTTATAGACTACCTGAAGCCGCTGAAACGGAAGCTGCTGAAAGGCAAGCTGGATGATATCTCCAGGGGGAGGATCAACGTAGACTATAAGATGAGCTTTCCCCGGTAGGACTTCCGGATCAGATGCCCCCGAAGAGAAGACCGGCCCTTCAGCCGGATTCCGCTTACAGCGGCTTGTTCCCTGTATAAGCCCGCCATTTTTCCAGCAGCTGTCGCATATCATCTGGCAGCTCGCTCTCAAAAAGTATTTCCTTTCCGGTACCCGGGTGAGTAAAGCCCAGGGTCTTGGCATGCAGGGCATGCCGGGGGCAAATGGCAAAGCAATTATCCACGAATTGCCGGTATTTGCTGAAGACGGTCCCTTTTACGATCTTATCACCTCCATAGGTATCGTCATTGAAGAGGGGGTGCCCGATATGCTGCATATGGACGCGGATCTGGTGGGTCCTGCCTGTCTCCAGCACGCATTGCACCAGGGTAACGTAGCCAAATCGTTCCAGTACTTTATAATGGGTGATGGCTTCTTTGCCATGATCTCCTTCCGGATAGGCGTCGAATAGTTTGCGGAAGCGACGATGCCTTCCCACATGTGCGATGATCGTTCCGTTCTCTTCGACCAGGTCACCCCAGACCAGGGCCATATACTGTCGCTTGACGGTATGGTCGAAGAACTGCTTGGCCAGGCTTCTGACGGCTCTTTCCGTCTTGGCCAGGACCATCAGTCCGCTGGTGTTTTTGTCGATCCGGTGTACCAGCCCGAAACGGGGCAGGTTCTCTTCGCTGATGGATTGATTTTTTTGCCGGAGGTACCAGGCGACCCCATTGATCAGGGTGCCGCTATAATTCCCGCTGGCGGGATGCACGACCAGCCTCGGTGGTTTGTTGATGATCAGCACATCTTCGTCTTCATAAAAGATGTTCAGGGGCATCTCTTCCGGTATAATTTCTTCCCCGTGTGCTTCTTTATCAGAAAACATAACGATCTCATCCAGGGGCCTGATCTTATAATTGGGCTGGACCTGGTGGTTGTTGACCAAGACCATGCCTGCTTCCAGCGCTTTCTGTATTTTATTGCGGGAGGCGTGCTCTATCCGTGCTACCAGGAATTTGTCGATACGGAGAGGTTCCTGTCCTTTATCTACTTTCAGGTTCATGCGCTCGTACAGCTCCTCCGATCCTTCGGGGCTTTCTTCCAGGTCATTATCGGGGAGTTCCTTCTCCGGATCCGGTCCTTTGCTCATAATCGGGATTTGTGCAAAAGTAGGATTACAAATGGTAATTTTGTCCATTATGCAGGAAGTCATATTCAGTAACCTGGGAAAAATGGATTATGAGCAGGCCTGGGATTACCAGGAAAGCCTTTTACAGGGCAATGTGCGGATCAAAACGGAGGCGCGAAGGCTGGCGGAGACGATGGCGCCATCAGCCGGTGATCGGTCGGTCGGGCCCGATACCCGTCATTATCTCCTTTTTGTGGAGCATCCTCCCGTTTATACGCTGGGTAAGAGCGGTCATATGGAAAATATTCTGATCGGCGAGCAGGGAATGAGGGACAAGGGTATCCAGTTCTTCCAGACCAACCGGGGCGGAGATATCACTTTCCATGGACCCGGGCAGATCGTGGGCTATCCGATCCTGGACCTGGAGAAATTTTATACGGATATCGGTAAATACCTGCGTGACCTGGAAGAAGTCTTCATTTTATTACTGGCGGAATACGGGATCCGGGGAGAGCGTTCGCCCGGCGAGACCGGCGTCTGGATAGAGCCCGGCGTCAAGAGCCGGGAGCGTAAGATCTGTGCGATCGGGGTACGGTGCAGCCGGTGGATCACCATGCATGGGTTTGCTTTTAATGTCAATACGGACCTTTCTTATTTTAACGATATTGTTCCCTGTGGGATAATGGATAAGCAGGTAGCCTCCCTGGAAAAAGAATTGGGGCGTACTATTCCTATGGAGGAAGTGGCTGCGGGAGTCAAACGAAATTTTGAGAAAGTTTTTGACGTGAAGCTGATTTGATCCGGGGGCTTTGCCGGAGGGCCCTTTCGAAGCGCATCCGGTGCGGGCTAGAATTCTTTCGGAATGAATAGCTTGTTTTTTTCCTTCAATTGCTCCCCATCATAGAGTTCGAAGCTGAACCAGCCTGCGTGCAGGAAATTGCTCTTATCCAGGATCAGGGACGTATCCTTGATCTCCAGCAATTCGAAAAGCAGCTTGTTCGTATCATCGAAGAATTTGACGGAATAGTGTCTCTTGGTCGTCTCGGGCAGGGACAGATGCACATTGCCATATTTGCCGGTAAACACATAAGAGGATACCCGGTAGACTTCTTTGGGGACAAAGGGCCTTATCAGCAGGCTGTCTCCATCGATAAAGATGAGGGTGTCTTTTGTCTTTGTGAGCAGGGAATCCCTGAATTGACGGATTCTGTTTCCGGAGATCTGTGCGATGAGGGAATCCCCTTTTTTTATAAAGATCGTTCTTTTGACTTCTATTTCCTGCGAGCCATATGTACCTGTAGTAATGCTGGACGGGCTTTTTACCTGTGGTTTTCCTTTATTATTGTCGGGTTCTGTAAAAAGGATCCGCTGGTGATCTGCTCTCGACAGGACGGGGTCGGTATCGTCCTCATCGTCCCGGAGATCTGCCTTCGACTCGCCTGTATTGGCGCCAGGTCTCTGGGACCGGGTGAAAAGGTATTTGCCTTCTTCCAGTACGATGAACAGGCGGTAATAGAAATTCGGATGGGGCGCCCTGGTATCCATCGCTCCATTTTCCGGTAGTTTGGGATCCGGGACGGTGATCAGGGTCGTAAAGTTTCGTAAGCTGTCGGTAGAGCGTTGGATACTGATCTGAGTGACTACTTTGTAGTTATTACGCCAGCTGACCAGGATCTTTCCCGTGCCTTTGGCTGCAACAGAAAACCGTGGAAGCGTATCCTGCGCCCTGAGAGTAGTTACAAAGAAGAAACAAAGAAAAAAAAGCAGGATCCTGTCCATATCAGGCATAACGAATCTTTTAAAAAGATGTTTTGAAGGGAATAAAAATATTAGACTCACGAAAGGCAAATTTGGGGCCTAAAAATCCAGGACTCCGGGTGGTAAGGACCGGTTGCCCTGTAATCCTCCGCTATGAATCAGTAATAAACGGGAATCGGGAGGAAAAAGATTCTTATGGACGCTATCCAGGGCCGCATAGAATAGCTTACCGGTATAGACAAAATCGGAAGGAATGCCGGTCGACCGGTACCAGCGGTTCATAAAATCCAGTAATTCGGGGGTATATCGGGCATATCCCCCGAAATGATAGTCCGGAAGGTTTGAAAAAGCCTTCATCCCCTTTAATACCGGGACGCCGATAACGATTTGTCCCGGGGCGGACGCATTTACCAGTCCCTGGTACATGGTGCCGGTACCGATGGCGCAAAGGATATGAGTATATTGGGATTTATCCACGGCCCGGAGGATATCATCGCTCCCCTTCACCCCCAGGGGGCCGGCTCCTCCCTCCGGAATGACCCAGGCTCCGGGCCATTTGGCCCTTAGCTGCTCCAGGAAGGCAGGGGTATCTTTTGCCCGATACGCTTCCCGGCTTATAAATTCCAGCTGCATGCCATAACCGGCAGCTTGCCGGAGCGTATCAGATAAGGCGGCCGGCTGCTCTCCCCGGATAATGCCCGTAGCGCGGAGACCTGCCTGTTGGGCGGCAAAAGCGGCAGCGATGATATGGTTCGACCAGGGGCCTCCGAAAGTGATAATATGTTGGCCCGGTTTTTTCATAGCAGCGTGCAAATGGTTTTTTAGCTTGAACCATTTATTGCCGGATATGACCGGATGGATCTTGTCCAGCCTTAAAACATGGGCGGTTAAGCGATGCTCCGTCAATTCAGGCAAAGTGACCGGGTCAATAGATAATGGATAATTAAATAATTGTTTCGTTAAATTATCCATTAATAAATTGTCCATTATCTATTAGTATTTTTTTATTTTCGTGGATTAAATTAAAATTACGATAAATGCAACCAACACTTTTGATTTTAGCGGCCGGGATGGCTTCCAGATATGGCAGTATGAAACAGATTCAGGGATTTGGCCCCAGTGGGGAGACGATCATGGATTATTCTATATATGATGCGATCCGGGCCGGGTTTAAAAAGGTAGTTTTTATCATAAGGAAGGATTTTGCCGAAGATTTTAAGAACATTTTTGAACCTAAATTAAAAGGCCGGATAGCTACCGATTATGTTTACCAGGACCTGCATTCCTTCACCGGGAGCTTCCAGGTGCCTGCGGATCGTACCAAACCATGGGGGACGGCTCATGCCATTCTTTGTGCTAAAGACGCGATCAGGGAGCCCTTTGCCGTTATCAATGCCGATGATTTCTATGGTCGTGACGCTTTTGAAAAGGCCTATGCTTTTCTGACTAAAGAGGTCAATGACAAGACTTATTCCATCATCGGGTATGAGCTGGCCAAGACTTTGTCCGACAATGGCACGGTAAGCCGCGGAGTCTGTGAGGTGGATGCCAGTGGCAACCTGGTTTCTATTGCCGAGCGGACCAAGATCTACCAGGATGGGGATAAGAAGATTACCTATGAAGAAGGGGATCAGAAATTTGAAGTGCCTTTTGATTCGAAGGTCTCTATGAATTTCTGGTGTTTTGCTCCTTCTGTGTTCCCGTATACGGAAGGGCTTTTTGCGGAGTTCCTGGCTGAGCAGGGGACGACTTCCAAGGCTGAATTTTTTATACCGATCATCGGAGACAAGTTCATCCAGGATGGCAAGGGTGCGATCAAGGTCATACCGACGGATGCCCAGTGGTTTGGCGTAACGTATAAAGAAGATGCGCCGGATGTGCAGGCCAGCCTGAATGCATTGATCGCAAAAGGGGAATATCCTACGAAGCTTTGGAGCTAGTACCGGTAACCCGGCTTATATAAATGGGAAAAACCTGCCTCGGCAGGTTTTTCCCATTTATACGATATAACTATAAATTGCTTTTTACGATGAAGATGCAATCCTCGATCTTTTCGATCTGTTGCTGGCGTTCCATCCCTTTGATCGGGGAGGAGAGGGGAACCCTGACGTGGTTGAACAGGCTGTCACTTTTCAGGACGGTGCTGTCTGAACGCATGTCATCCAGGGCACGGAAGATATTCTTTGTACGGATGGCGAATACCGCTCCCTGTACATCATGCTGGCTGGAGCTGACGATACCGACTACTTCCCCATCTTTGTTCAGCACCGGGCCGCCACTATTGCCGGGGTTGGCGGCAACAGTGATCTGGTAGGAGAGGGTATCTCCCTGAAACCCTGTCCGGGCGCTCATATAGCCTTTACCGTAGACGATCTCATCCCGGGGGTAACCCATTGTGAACAGGTCGTCTCCCAGTTTCGTTCCGGTCCTGCTGATACCATAAGGCAGGGGGCCATAGGATTTGAAAGCGGTGTCTTCGATCTTCAGAAAAGCCAGATCGGCGGTAGGGTCCAGGTGGAGCACCCTTGCTTTAAAGGAAGTTCCCTGACGGTTCTGGACCTCTACCAGGGTGGCATTTTTAACCACATGATAGTTGGTGACCAGGTATCCTTTTCCATCGATCAGGAAGCCGGTACCGCCGGACTTGAAATTGACGGGGACTGCAGCCTGGTTGGCCGAGCCTTCATTATTGATCTGATCGGTAACGCTGTTTAACCGTAATTCCGTGTTGCGCAGCCGTCTGCTGAGCAATTCTACCCGGTCATTGTTCACTTTAGGTGACAAATAAGAAACTAACCCACTGATTCCCAATGCAGTAATGCCTGCGATAGAGGCGGCAACGCCGATCACGCGCTTGTATTTCTTCCAGAGGACCACTACCTTGGTGGCCGTAGGAGTTTCCCTGATGTCTCCGGCGGTAGAAAGTGCGTTGTGTATTTCGTTCAATTGGGACTTGAAATCCTTTATTTCGCCGTACTGGCTCAGCTGGTGGAGGAAAATAGTATGTTCTACGACCATCTGGTCGACGGCGGGGTTGCTTTTCCGCATTTGTTCGAAATACACCCTTTCTTCAGGTAGCATCTCTCCCCGGATATACCGTTCAATAGCGTCTAACATGTTGATTTCTTGCATTCTGCGGCTATTTTTTGTACTGACTAAATAGTTTTTTCAAACGGATCAGGCATTTATATTTTTGATTCTTCGCGTTATCTGCATTGGTATAGCCAAAATTCTCCGCTATCTCTACCATGCTCTTCTTTTGCAGATAATAAGCTTCGAGGAGGCTTTTACAGGGCTCTCCCAGGTTTTTCATCGATTTTTCCATAACCTGGAAGTCCAGGTTTCGTTGCTGATGCAATTCCATTTCTTCTTCTACGGGTACGGTCTCTTCGAGGCTTTCCACTTCAGGAGAGATCCGTTGCGATTGGTTCAGGCGTTTGAGCCATAGTCGCCGGCATACGGAATAGAGGTAGGTCTTAAGCTGACAATTCAATTCGAAGGAGCCGGTCTTCACTTTTTCATACAACACGATCATAGCTTCCTGAAAAATATCCCTGGCATCATCGGGGTAACCGTTATTATTGAGGATTAGCGACTGCACCATATTATAATGCTGCTTATAAATGGTCTCAATGGCCTTTCTGTCGTTTAGAGCCAGTCCTTCCAATAATTTCTGTTCGTTGGTCTCTGTCCTCACGCTTATGCTTTATTTAATACCGAAATTAAAGATTCGTAACCCAAAGATGCCTTAAAAATTTTAAAATAAGCCTTGATGCCCTCAAATGCCGTAGAATACGTATTGTAAAAAATAATATCTGTAATTTTTTACAATTTTGCGGGTTACTTTTTTCTTATTGGTGGTATTAACTGGAAACCATTCAATTAACATCAAAAAGATCACAAATGAAAAAATTATTTTTCGTATTAGCTATCGGCGCTTTCGCAGCATGTAACAATTCTTCCAGCACTGAAGCAAAAGTTGATTCTGCTGCTGCAAAAGTAGACAGCACTGTTGCTAAGGCTGATTCTACTGTTAAGAAGGCAGACAGCGTTGTTGCTAAGGCTGATTCTACTGTTAAGAAAGTAATCGACAGCGTTAAGAAATAAGTCTTTTTCATATGGCAAGCAATCGTTAGAGGCCGTCCTGTTCCCAGGATGGCCATTTTTCCCCTTCTGGTGGAAAAACCAGCTTAGCTGCTAACTGACTGCCGGCTGTTATGAAGTCCGAATTGAGCCCCTTGGAGAATATCCAAGGGGCTTATTGTTTTAGGGGGGGTATGGTGAGTCGCTCGTTGAGCGAAGCATGGACAGCTAGCTGTCCATGCTTCGAGTCTAATGTCGGGCCTTCGGCCGAAACGCCCGTGGCGTTTCTTGTATTTCCGCAGACAGACTGAAGTCTGCCTACGGTCGGCTCTAATGATGCCCCTTCGGGGACAACGCCCGTGGCGTTGTTTCGGGAAGAAGTCCGGTCAATAATCCTAGCAAAGGCAGATAAGCGCATAAGCGGAATACGTATTGAATACTGGTATGATCGGCGAGTTTGCCCAGGACGGCGGCTCCGATTCCTCCCATTCCAAAGGCAAGGCCGAAAAACAGGCCTGCGATCATCCCCACCTTCCCGGGCACCAGTTCCTGGGCATATACCAGGATCGCCGAGAAGGCGGAGGCGAGTATGACTCCTATGAAGACGGTGAGGACGCCGGTCCAGAACAAATTCGCATGCGGCAAGAGCATCGTAAACGGCGCTACGCCCAGAATGGAGAACCAGATAACATATTTCCGCCCGATGCGGTCTCCGATCGGGCCGCCGATCAGCGTACCTGCGGCAACGGAAAAAAGGAAGAGGAACAGGTACATCTGGGAGCTTTGGACCGACACATGAAATTTATCCATCAGGTAAAAAGTGTAATAGCTGCTCATGCTGGCCATGTAGAAATATTTGGAGAAGATCAGGATCAGCAGGATGGCCAGGGCAAAGATCACTTTTCTCCGGCTGAGGGAAGGATGGATATCCTTTATGGGCGCGGCGGTCTTTTTTCGGGTCCGGTTGAGATTGCGGCTATACCATCCTCCTGTATTGATCAGGACACCGATTGCCAGCAGGGCTGCCAGGGAGAACCAGATGATCCTGGACTGACCATAGGGTGCAATGATCTGGGCTGCCAGGAGCGGTCCCAGGGAACTGCCGGCATTTCCCCCGACCTGGAATAAGGACTGCGCCATACCACGGCGCCCGCCGGATGCCATATACGCCATGCGGGATGCTTCGGGATGAAAAATGGAGGAACCGATACCTACCAGCGCCACGGATAGCAATACCATGGGAAAGCTGGCGGCCCGGGAGAGGAATACCAGTCCCACCAGGGTAAAGCACATGCCTGCGGCCAGGGAATAGGGCTGGGGTTTACGGTCCGTATACAGCCCGACAAAGGGCTGCAGCAGAGAGGCGGTGAGCTGGAAACAGAAAGTCACCATACCCAATTGCCCGAAATCCAGGTGCAGGGAATTCTTCAGCAGCGGGTAGGTAGAAGGAATCAGCGACTGCATCGTGTCGTTCAGCAAATGTGAGAAGCTGATGGCCAGCAAAATAGGAAAAACCGTCTTTTGTGTGATCTCTTTGGAGAGAGCCACTTGTTCTTCGGTGAGTACTTTTGGCATGTTGTTTACATTTCTTTTGATTAAAAATCAGATCATCTGATGTCTTGCCCGGAAATAAAACCTACGAGACGCCCAGGATCTTAGCCGCCCATTGCCAGGCTTTTTTAGGATCCTGGTCGATGATGCTCTTTAACAGAGACTCGTGCCATTGCTGGCTCTGGATAAAGGACTCGGTAGAGTGATGGATCTCCAGGAAATGCCTGCTTACCTGCTCCGCAAAAGTTCTGTAGAGATCGGCCAGGATATCGTTGCGGGAGGCGGCGGCAATAGCGATATGGAATTGAATATCTGCCCGGATCGCTTCTTCCGTATGGCCCGCTTTTGCAGCCAGATCCCTTTTCTTCAGCAACACCTTCATTTTTTCGATGTCCTTTTTTGTACGGTGCAGGGCGGCTTTTTCCGCCGTCTTCATTTCCAGCATCTGCCTTACTTCGTCCAGGTCCCCTGCGTCAGCCCGCCGAAGGCGTTGGGAGAGGGGTTCTGCAATCCCATTCTGTATTTCGACAAAAGTGCCCGAACCCTGCCGTACGCTCAGCAACCCCGTATTCGCCAGGATTCGTATGGCCTCCCGTATGGTGGAGCGTCCTACCCCGAACTGCGCCATCAGCTCCGGTTCGGAGGGAAGTTTCTGGCCTGCCTGGTATTCTCCCAGGGAAAGCTGCTGCTGTAATTTGCTGACAACGGCATCTGCGAGATTGTGACGTTGCAGGGGATGTGTTGCTTTACTCATTTAATGGCCGGGCCTTTTTTGAAGAGTCCGGGTAATGTTCGATAAGCGAGCCTTTGTAAAGGCTCGTAGTTCATCAGGTCATCTGATGACCGTAAAGATACGACTTTTTCCGAAAAACGAAATTTAGCATAATAATATGCGATTTGAGTGAAGGTTCTTACCTTGTCCCATGCAACAAAATCCTACAAAATTCAAGACCTGGTGGCTATTGATTGCCGTTGGCGCGATCTTTATAGGGATCGGAGTCTTTGCATTCATAAGTCCGTTCAGCAGCTATGTCAGGTTGGTGAAATATACGGGGATCGGTCTTTGGGCGAATGGAGGCTTCCTGCTTACCGTTGCTATATTAAATAAAAAATATATACAGGAAGGGAAATGGATGCAGGCCGAGAGTATCCTCCACTTCCTTTTTGCAATCCTGCTTACGTTTAACCCTCTCTTGTCTTTTATAGCCTTACCCTATTTCATAGGCGCCTGGATTTTTCTGGTAGGCTGCTTCAAGATCGCGGCGGCTCTGTCGCTGAAGAAGATTGTCCGGGGATGGCCTTTCATTTTAATCACCGGCATTCTCTCCGTCATATTCGGCTTATTGCTTTTATATGGCCCCCTGGCCAAAGCCAACAGCATCACTTTCCTGATCGGGACTTTCGGGGTGATCATGGGCTCGCTCTATGTCGTAGACGCCTTCCGGTACCGCAACCGGGAGGAGACCCTGAATATGATGCTGTAAAAGTTACCGGGTCACAGCTCTATTCATCCATTCATATAAAAAAAGCCTTTTACGGCCTTCTTAACGAAGTTTTTTATAAATTAACAGCATAGAGGCTTTGTCAACCTGACTAGCATAGATTAACCAACGACCCAACTATGAGATTGTTAGCCATTTCCCCTTATGCAGGTATCCTTCTCTTCTGCTGCCTGTATTCGTCCATCCGTGCCCAATCCACGGGGAAGGACAGCATCGTCACCCAGGATGGATATTACAATGCCCTGCAGGTTTATCATCATTATCTCACACCGGAAACCCGGCTTTACAGAGGAAGCCAATATGTGGAATATGCCTATTGGCTCAGGGACGGGCACCCGTTTTTCGACGATGGCCGTTTGCAAAAAGGAACCATTTTCTATGACAGCATCCTTTATGAGGGTATCCTGCTGCTGTATGACCTGGTAAAGGAACAGGTAGTAATCAGTGACTCCTATGATAATTATAAGCTTTTCCTGATCAATGAGCAGCTGGACCATTTCACTATACAGCGTCACCTCTTTATAACCCTAAAGGATAGCCTTAATCCCTCGGCCCCCCGGCATGGCTTCTACGAACAGCTATACAAGGACCGGATCACCCTGCTGAAGAAAGAAAAAAAAGTTATTATGGAAGACCTGACCACGGGTAAGGTCGAAAAATTTATTGACGCATCCGTTTCCTATTACCTGAAGAAAGGAGCTGTCTATTATGCGGTCAATAACAAGCAATCTCTTTTGAGCGCCTTGAATGACAGGCATAAAGAGATAAAAAAATTTATACGAAAGAACGGCTTGAGCATGCGTCATGACAAGGAGAATACACTCCTTCAGGTGGCGGCCTGGTACAACGGTCAGCTTTCCGATATGGCGAATAAATGAACTTCTTCTCATGAAACATTCTTATACTTTATTGCTGACCGTTTTCTGCTTGCTGATACTGGGGGGCAGATCCCTTGCCCAAAAGGATAAGGAGACCCGGGTCACGGTGGATTTTAAACAGACGCCCATCGCGGATGTCTTACAGGAGCTGGAGAAACAGACCGGTTACCGGTTCTTCTACGATACAACGGATTTCGACAGCACGAAGGTCGATATAAAGGCGGACGCGCAGCTATTCACCCGGGTGCTTGACAATGTCTTTTCGGGTACGGATATCAGCTATTCCATCGACCGGCAGGGACATGTCTTTATCGGCAAAGGCGAATCTATCCGGACGGATCTGCCTCCGGGCTTTTTCGACAAAGGGGCGGCGGACAAAGAGGCGCTGGGTAAGGGGGACAGCATCCGGGACTATCTGGAAGAAGCCGGCAAGCCACAAGTGGCTACCCTGGAAAACAAGCTCTATGTGATCGGCGAAAAGATCACCGGCCCCCTCCAGGGCATTGTCAACCTGGCGGGTTATACGCGGGACGCCAAAACAGGAGAACCCGTGGTCGGCGCTTCCATCTATGTTGAAAACCCCCGGATCGGGGTCTCCTCCGATCAGTATGGCTATTATTCCATTTCTCTTCCCCGGGGCCGTCACATCCTCAATATCCAGAGTATCGGCATGAGGGATACGCGGCGGCTTCTGCTGGTATATGGCGACGGAAAAATGAACATCGATTTGCGCACCCAGGTCCTCACCCTGAAAAAGGTCATTGTTTCTGCTGAAAAAGCCAGCAATGTCAAGAGAACGGAGATGGGTGTACAGAAGATCGATATAAAAACCATCAAGCAGGTTCCCGTGGTATTCGGGGAGGCCGATGTCCTGCGGGTGGTCATGACACTGCCCGGCGTAAAGACGGTTGGGGAGGCCAGTACGGGACTGAATGTAAGGGGCGGGTCCGCCGATCAGAATCTTGTCCTGTTCAATGACGCGACGATCTATAATACAGCCCATTTCTTCGGGATGTTCTCTGCCTTTAACCCCGAAGTGGTAAAAGACGTGGAACTCTATAAGAGCAGCATTCCCGCGCGGTTCGGCGGCCGCCTGTCCTCCGTATTGGATATCAACAGCCGGGAAGGGAATAAAAAGAACATTACCGGTTCGGCGGGTATCGGACTGCTGACCAGCCGTCTCAACATAGAAGGTCCGATCGTAAAGGACAAAACCTCCTTTATATTGGGTGGCCGGACTACGTATGCGAACTGGCTGCTGGCCGACCTGCCCTCGCAGTACAAGAACAGCCGGGCTTCCTTCTATGACCTCAACCTCAATATCAGCCATGAGATCAATAAGAAGAACAGCCTCTATTTTACCGGCTACCTGAGCGAGGACCATTTCAATCTCAACAACGATACTACTTATGGTTATGGCAATCGCAACCTCTCCCTGAAGTGGAAACATATTTTCAATAACAAATTTTACAGCCTGCTGACCACCGGTTATGACCGGTATCAGTATAGCATTTCCAGCGCCGCGAATCCCGTCAATGCCTACAAACTGGCTTTCGATATCAACCAGCTTTATTTCAAGGCTCATTTTAACTATTTCCTAAGCGCCAGTCATACGATCGACTTCGGTTTCAGTACCCTGCGTTATCGGATGCATCCGGGATCCTACACTCCCCTTGGACAACGATCTCTCGTCGTCGGTGATACCCTGCAGACCGAACAGGCCCAGGAAAGCGCTTTATACCTGAGCGATCGTTATACTATCAGCAATGCGCTCTCGGTGGAAGGCGGAGTCCGTTATTCCCTCTACAATTATCTTGGTTCCAGCCAGGTCAATAATTATGCGCCGGGACAGCCTGTCTCGGAAGACAATCTGCTCGGCACCACCAGGTATGGACCGGATAAGATCATCAAGACCTATGGAGGACCCGAGTACCGGCTGTCGGCCAGGCTGGTGCTTACGGATAACGTTTCGCTTAAGGCCGGTTATAATACCCAACGCCAATATATTCATGCCTTGTCGAATACCACGGCCATGGCTCCTACGGACATCTGGAAACTGAGCGACCCTAATATCAGGCCGCAGCATGGGGACCAGGTCTCTCTGGGACTGTACAGGAATTTCAAAGCCAATACGATCGAGACTTCCCTGGAAGTATATTATAAGCGTATCGGCGACTACCTGGATTATAAGAGCGGTGCGGAGCTGGTGATGAACCATCATATAGAAACCGACGTGCTCGAAACGAAGGGTAAGGCTTATGGCGTGGAGCTGCTGATAAAGAAGCTGACCGGGAAGTTCAACGGCTGGTTCAGCTATACCTATTCCCGGACCCTGCTCCGGCAGGATGATCCCAATGCGGGCGAACTTATCAATAAGGGCCACTACTATCCGGCGAACTATGATAAGCCACAGGATGTAACGGTGGTAAGTAACTACCGGGTCACGCACCGGTTTAGCGTCTCGCTCAATGCCACTTACAGCACGGGGCGTCCCATCACGCTGCCAATCGGGGTCTTCAATTATGCCGGTTCGCAGAGAACCCTGTATGCCGACAGGAATGCTTATCGTATCCCCGATTATTTCCGTACCGATCTCTCCATGAACATAGACGGGAACCATAAAGTGCATCAGAAAACCCATAATTCCTGGACGATCGGCGTGTACAACCTTACCGGCCGGAAGAATCCTTATTCAGTATATTATGTATCGGAGAACGGCGTCGTCAACGGGTATAAGCTATCTATTTTCGGAAGTGCAATACCCTTTGTTAACTTTAATATCCGATTTTAAAGAACAACCATATGCAAAGAATAGTTAAAAAAACAGGACCTCTATCCGTTCTCCTGGTGGTTATTCTCCCTTTACTGCAATGTAAGGAGGTTTATGTCAGCCCCTATACTTCACCGACAACGGGTTACCTGGTGGTGGAAGGATATATCAGCGGCAACAGCGAGACCAGCTTTACCCTCAGCCGCACCATTAAATTATCCGCGGATACTACCAATCCGCAGGAGGTGGGGGCCAGCGTGCAGGTGGAGGGGGATGACAATTCCGTGTACCCTCTTACCGAGGCGGGAGGCGGAATATATAACACAGGCAGTCTGCCGCTCAATGTATCCGCGAAATACCGTCTGCGGATCCATACCCAATCCGGTGGAGAGTACCTGTCTGATTATGTGCCGTATAAGATCACACCGGCTATCGACAGCATCAATTGGAAACAGGACAACAGCGGAGTCAACATCTATGCCAATGCACATGACGATGCCGGGAACACGAGGTATTATCAGTGGTCTTACGATGTCACCTGGGAATATAATTCCGCAGAAGGATCCGATTACGAATATGATGGCAATACGAATCCCGTAAGCGTCATACCCAGAAGCCTGGCAGACCAGGTATACCGGTGCTGGAGCTATGTCGGCTCTTCCAACGTGCTCATCAGCAATTCCGCGAAATTAGCGAAGGATGAGATCTATGAATATCCCCTTAACCATATTGCCGCGGACGATGTGCAGCTCAGCGTGCTTTATAGTATGCTGGTCCGTCAATATGCGCTGACGGTGGATGGGTACAATTTCTTAAACCTTATGAAAAAAAATACCGAATCCCTGGGCTCTATCTTCGATGCCCAGCCTTCCCAGCTTACGGGTAATATTCACTGCCTGAGCAATACGGCGGAACAGGTGATCGGCTTTGTCTCCGCGGGTACGGTACAGCAGCAGCGGATCTTTATCAGCAGGAGCCAGCTATCTCCCTGGAACTATTATTTTTCCTGTCCGTTGAAAGATACTATTGCGCCTAATAGCCCCGACCAATTTGAAAAATTTTTCGGTTATGGGTCCTATACGCCTACGTATACGGCTTATTCTATGGGAGGAGGATTTATTGGCTATTACTGCAATGAGACTTATTGCATCGACTGCAAGGCCAGGGGTGGTTCCAATGTAAAACCTGCTTACTGGCCCTATTGATCTTAAAAAATATCGAATGAAACACTATAGCCCGGCGATCGGGATGACATTATCCCTCCTTTTGTTCTCCACTTTTTGGGTGGCGCCGATCCATGCGCAGGATACAACTGCCGCACAGGAGGCGACGCTGGTGAAAGCAGTGGACCAGTACCGCCTGCAGCATCTGCAGGAGAAGCTGTTCGTACATACGGATAAGGAATTCTATCTGGCGGGGGAGATCTGCTGGTTCAAATTGTATAATGTGGATGCCGGCTCCCACCGTCCCGTGGATATCAGTAAGGTGGCTTACCTGGAATGGCTGGATAAAAATAATAAGCCCGTCCTGCAGGCTAAAGTAGGTTTGCGTCAGGGCCATGGCGACGGATCTCTGTACCTGCCGCTGACCCTTCGTTCAGGGAATTATAAATTGAGGGCTTATACCAGCTGGATGAAAAACTATGGGGCGGACTGGTTCTTTGAAAAGACGATCGAAGTAGTCAATGCCCGTAAATCGGCGGAAGTGCCCATTACCGACCCGCCTCTGCAATATAATATCGTATTCTTTCCGGAGGGAGGAAATCTCGTGGAGAATATTGCTTGTAAAGTCGCTTTCAAGGCCACAGATCAGTATGGACGAGGCATCGAATGTACGGGAGTAGTGACGGATGACGATGAGGATACGGTTATCCGGTATAAGCCGCTGCGATTTGGGATCGGGAGTTTTATATTGACTCCCCGGTCCGGGCACCGGTATCGCTCGACGATCAGGCTGGCCGATGGAACGGCGATCAGCAAGCTGCTGCCGGCGGCTTATAAAGAGGGGATTGTCATGCGTGTATCCAAGGAGGGAAATGATGGGTTCCGGGTGGATCTGCAATCTGGTGTTGCTACCGGGTTAGCCTCCGGGGTGGCGGATTCCAGGTTCTACCTGATCGCGCATACCCGGCAATCGGTCAAGCTGGCCGAGGTGGTGGTTCTAAAAGAGGGGAAAGCCAGCTTCCTGATAGACAAAAATAAGTTGGGTGAGGGCATTACGCATTTGACTGTTTTCGATGCAGCCAGGCAGCCTGTTTGCGAGCGGCTGATCTTCAAAGCTCCTTCCCGTCGTTATAAGGTTGCTATGAATGCCGATCAGGATAGTTATGCTACACGGAAAAAGATAAATCTCCAGATCAGCCTGACCGGTCCTGATAACAAATCCCGGGAGGCAGACTGTTCTCTTTCCGTATACCGGTTGGATTCTTTGCAGGGAATGCCTGCCGGTCATCTGGAGAGCTATTTGTGGCTAAGCTCCGATCTGAAAGGAAAGATCGAATCTCCCGATTATTATTTTGATCATCCGGAAGATGAGGAGGCTATGGATAATCTGATGATCTCTCATGGCTGGAGAAGGTTTCATTGGGAAGAGGTATTGCATCCAGGGAGCCCTTCCTTTGAATTCCCTCCTGAATATAACGGAGCCATCATTTCGGGCAGGATCGTAAATGCCCGGACGGGAAAACCGGGAAGGCATATACAGGGTTATTTTTCCGTACCCGGCACGCGGACGCAGTTTTCTTCGTCTATCAGCGACGACGAAGGGCGGGTAAAATTTGAGTTGAAGGATTTTTATGGATCCCGGGAAGTCGTCGTACAGACCAACCCGCTTACCGATAGTATGTTTAGGATGGATATCGCCAATCCTTTCCTGGAGACCTATACGGATGTTCCCCTGTCTCCTTTTGTACCGCCGCTGGGTAGCTCCCTGGACCTGACGGACAAGAGTGTGGCCATGCAGGCGCTGAACAGATATGCCGGAGAAAAATTAAAGCGATTCTATTTCCCCGCTGCGGATACAAGCGCTTTCTATTACAAGCCGGATTATACTTATGCGCTCGATGATTATACGAGGTTCACTACCATGGAAGAAGTAATGCGGGAATATGTCGTGCTGATGCTGGTTAAAAACAGCCATTCACATTTTCACCTGCCTCTTTTCGATATTCCTAATAACCGTTTCTTCGATGTGGATCCGCTGATCCTCGTGGATGGTGTTCCTGTTTTCGATATCGATAAGCTGATGGTGCTGGACCCGCTTAAGATCAGAAAGCTGGATATGCTGCACCGAAAGTACTTTTTGGGAGGGACTGACTATAACGGCATTATGAACTGGATCACTTACAAGGGAGATCTGGGTGGTTATGTCCTTGACCCTAATGCTACCGTAATAGATTATGAGGGGTTGGAGTTGCAGCGTGAATTCTATTCTCCTTCTTATGCCACTGAGCAGGACGCTGCCAGTCATCTGCCCGACTTCAGGAACGTGCTTTACTGGTCGCCGGTCGTTCCGACAGATACCCGGGGCAAGGGTATGCTCAGCTTCTATTCTTCGGATGTGCCTGGCCACTATGTGGTCGTGCTGGAAGGGCTGGCTCCTGATGGGACTGCCGTGAGCAATAAGCTGTCCTTTGAAGTAAAGTGATGAGGGGCCTGATACAGAGAGGGGGACAGTAATATAGGCGGGATTGCAACGTTTGAGGAATCCCGGTTGTCATGCGCTATGGCTGCCCGTTTTTGTCCTCCTAACTTAAATATGAAAAAAATGAAACTATCCAAATCACTGCTTAGCGCCATCCTGATCGGGATTGTGGTACAAAGCCTGCCTGCCTGTAAGAAAGAAAAGGAAACCCCTAAGACCAATAAGGAGAATAAAGGTCAGGAAACTCCTGCTCCCTCCGAACCTTGTCCTGGCTGCGGAATGGGTTAATTATGAAAGTCTTATCCTCCATCGCTTGTAACCTGGATACCGACCTTCTATCAGCAGCCTTCCCTTTGCTGGAAGAGGAGCGGGTAGAGGCCATTGAATGGTCTTTTGATGCCCTCTTTCATGTCGGCCAGATCCCGCCCTGGTTTTGGGAGCTATTGACGGCCTATAGTAAGGGGGGAAGGCTGATCGGGCATGGCATTTTCTTTTCCCTTTTTTCCGGAAAATGGCTGCCGGGCCAGGACGATTGGCTTCGGAAGCTGAAGCAGACGAGCACTGACCTTCCCTTCGATCACATTACGGAACATTTTGGATTCATGACGGGGAAGGACTTCCATCAGGGGGCTCCCCTCAATATCCCTTATTCTCAACTCACCCTGGAGATCGGCAGGGACCGGTTGAAAAGGATCTATGAAGCTTGCCGATGCCCGGTAGGGTTGGAGAACCTGGCTTTTTCCTATTCCCCGGAGGAAGTCAGAAAGCATGGAGAATTTCTGGAACGACTGATAGAGCCGGTGAATGGCTTTATTATCTTAGACCTTCACAATCTCTACTGCCAGATCCGGAATTTCTCTATCGGCTTTGAGGAGCTCATAGCCTTGTATCCACTGGACAGGGTGCGGGAGATCCATCTTTCAGGAGGCAGCTGGGAAGACTCCCAGATTGATGCAGGAAGGAAGGTAAGAAGGGATACGCATGATGAGTCCGTTCCCCGGGAGGTATTTGACTACCTGGAGATCGCTTTGAGGCAATGCCCCAACCTTAAATATGTGGTATTAGAGCAATTGGGAACTGCGTTGACGACCGCTGAAAGCAGAAGGTTTTTTTATGATGATTTTCTGACTATGTCAGGGATTGTGGAAGCGGCGAATGGTTCGGCGCGCCTTCCGGATGGTTCGTCGAATAGGTGTAATTCCTTTCTTCCTTTATGCCCTATAACCCCCGGAGAAATTATTGAAGACGAGATCCTCTATGAGCAGCAATTGCAGCTGAGCGGCATCCTGGAAACGGCCGCTTCCTATGAGGAGGCCCTCGGCTTGCTCCGTCAGTCTTCTTTATCTCATTCGGATTGGGAAATAGAAAGCTGGGAGCCCGCTATGTTAGAGACGGCTATGAAGATTGCACAGAAGTGGAGGGAGGGGTGGATTAATGGGAAGGGGCAGTAAGATATACATGCGCGCCTGGGACAATCAAATTGCCTGCTTTATCCAAAAGGCCGGCACGTATCAATGAGCGAAGGGCTTCCTCTTTGGAAACTTTTTCATGGAGTTGTTTTTGCGCCAATTCCATCAGGTTATTAAAATCTTTTTCATCCATAAAGAAGTTTTACTTAACGCTTCACTTTCTTATCAGCAGTGCGTGTCCTTTTTTGGTTTGGGCGCCCTTGCTATTTTGCTGTAAAAGAGTGATAAGACAAAGATATTGCTCCCTACCTCTCGAATAAAGGAATCGAATTCGATCCCTTTGAACCCCGGATTATGCGGTTTCTCCCACAGGCTCAGGAATATTTTCTAGCCAGTCTATAAAGTCAATTTCCTCTCTTGGCATAAAAAAGCCTTGTATACAATTGGGGCTGCGTATGCAGATTTGAATATGGCTTTTTTCAAATAATCCCGCTCCCTCAAAAGCAGGTCCTCCTTCTGTAAATACTCCCCGGGTGGAGTCGAATGTTTTATAGTTGCTATATCCCTTCATAGCTATGTCATTTTTAACCTGATATAATGTTTCAGCATGCATGAATTCAATAGCGGCGCAATCCAAATTTCTTAATATTTTATCTTTATGGTTGTCGTGCTTTAAGTCTTTATTTTTTGGAAGTTCTTCCCCAAACAGTTCATACTTGGATTTCATATTGTTGAAGTAATACGCTAATAGTTTAATATACCTTTTGTCTAAGAAATCACAACAGTATCCTAAAGACAGCATGGCGCCTATAACCGCCGGTTCTGTTATTCCACCACGATTTTTCTTTTCAGTGGCCCATTCCAATGCGCGGTCATAGTTATTCTCCCAAAAGTATAAACCATGCCCTAACCAGTCATAGGGTTTTTGACTGATCCTATAGTCGTTGGGATTCATGAGAAGCTTATCACGTACGCTACGTTCACACCCATGAAACCCAATAGTTAAATTGGGTTTCATATCATACATACAACCGTCACTTATTGACGGGAAGGAACAGCAAGATCCGCATAAGGGGCGGTCAATTTACCAGCTTCATCTAAAATGCCGGCACGCACCAATGAGCGAAGGGCTTCCTCTTTGGAAACTTTTTCCTGGAGCTTTTTCTGCGCCAGTTCCATCAGGTTATTAAAATCTTTTTCGCTCATAAAAGAAGTTGTCATGCAAAGATAGTAATTCTTGGATTTTATTTTATATAATATTTAGGTAGGGTTGTTATAAGAAATCAGCTTTTTATATCCCGTAGCTGTATGTACTTACCGGAGATCAGGACCTTATCACCTAGGCAATAGGAAGATGATTACAACATATCAAGGCGGAATTAAAAGATTCATCAATCTCCAATAACTAAAATGACTCAAATGCTCGAATTGGCAAAACTGATTATTATTAAAAAGACTAGCTAAAGGAAAAATCGCCTATCTCAGCTTTGACCTTCTCGATCCCCCGGATTGGATTCAAACCAAACGGTAAATGTCTTATCCAGCCTGTGTTTTAAAGAACTATCTTATTTTAGGGCCCCGAATAGGGTACCTTAACTAATTGTAGTAGCAAATCTAAAATAACTTATTCAATAATCCAATGGGAGTAATGTTTGGCAATGAGTAAAAGTAGAATTAAAATGGCGTTTATCCTGTCTTTGGTATGCTTTATCATCCTGTAGAGAAGTTCTGGCAAAAAAAGAAAGATCCTCCATCCTTATCACCTACCTTGCCGCGCAATTTTCACTATATAGGCTCATGCAACAAAACAGTCCTCTGCAATTAGTGCAACCTACAACAGGGTGCCATGGATAACCAGGTGACCCTGACCCGTGAAGAACTTCATGCCTTCGTTTGGGGGGAGCCTCTGTCCCGCCTGGCTAAACGATATGGGATGTCAGACTATGGCATCCGTCAGCTCTGCATCCGCTTTAGCATTCCCATACCCCGGCGCGATTATTGGAAGAAGCTGCGGGCAGGCCAGTTGGTCGAAGCCCCTCCGCTACCAGCAAAATATCGGGGGGAAGGGAGCGTCCACCTGACCCTACGGACAGCCAAAACAAACGCCTCGGTTCCATCGCTCCTTAGCGAAAGGCTCGATCCGCTGATCTTCGCAGCAAAAAGCACATTGAAGTGCTTCGATAAACAACGGCTCCATAATGGCCTAGCCTGGACAGATGGAAAACAACTCGATATCCGGGTGGCGCCTTCCTCTATCGAAAGGGCCTGCCGGTTCATGGATCAGTTCCTCCGGACCGTCCGTAGCCGGGGGTATACCTTCTTTTTTCGGGAGAATCAAACTTGGCTGAATATTGGAAAGGAACCCCTGCCGATCGTCTGCCGGGAAAAAACGAAACGGGTCATGCCTCCTCCGTCCCGCTATTCTTTTGTGACGACCATACTGGTACCTTCCGGAGTGCTGACTCTACAAATGACTTACCGGTTTAAGGAAATGGAATGGAAAATTAGGGATGGATCCCTACCCGATGAGGCTTCGACCATTCTCGACAAACTGGAAGCGGCTAATCTGCGGGTAGATGAGCGCCGGCGCGAACTGGAAAGAGGATGGGCCAAACAGCGCGAAGTTGAACGGATCCGCCAGGAGCAAGAAGATCGTCGGAAGGCCGAGTTGAAAGGGTTTAAGGATCTGCTCCAGGCAGCCACCCGCTGGCGCCAGACTATGTGGGTCCGGGAATACCTGATGGTTATGGAGCAAACGAACTTGCCGACTGGGGATAGTTCCTCGGACCATCGAGCCTGGCTCGCCTGGGCCCGGGCGAAGGCCGACTGGTACGATCCCCTGATCGAAGCTCCAGACGAATGGCTGGCGGAAGTAAACCGGGACATCCTGGGCTGATTTTCCGGGACTTGGTAGAAGACAATGCTCTAGAAAATACGTGTACCGACGCACCAGAGGTAGGATTTTTATTTTCACCCGGTATTTTTACCGATTTCGGCCACGGTGATCCTGATGGATTCTCTATTTATGCCTTGGTTAAGGCGTAAAAGGGACCTATCGGCCGTGCCTCAGTGCCTGGTTTTAGCATCCCTCCTCGATGCCGGCAATTCTCCCTATATTTATATGCGTCACTTCCCGATACACTCTCTTCGAAAATATGGCGATATTTGAACACTCGGAAAGGGGGAATACCTTTTGGGGAGAAGATATGGGACGAAAGAGGTTAACTAATAAAATCGTACTATGAGTCAGATGCTGGCTGAAATAAAAAGGATTGTCAATGAGGATGTTAGCATTCGGATTACCCAAAACGAAGTGCTGTATGAAGCTATTACCAATGCTATTCACGCCAACGCCACCCGGATTACTTGCTTATTGCAATCCTTCGATAATACGGTGGGGGCAGACGATACTAATATATTTTTTTCCCGGAAGGTGGATAATTTTACGGTCATAGACAATGGCGATGGTTTGAACCAAACCAACTATGAGTCCTTTTGCAAATATCGTACAGAACATAAGAAAATGATGGGATGCAAAGGTATAGGGCGATTTATTTTTTTGAAGGTTTATAAGAATGTTCAGTATAAAAGTAGTTTAGCTAAAAAGAAAGAGGTGCGCTCCTTCATCTTCAATTTTGATTTTGATACGGATAACATTCACACCGCTCTGGCGGACCCCAATGATGCGCCAATAAGTGTGAACGAAACTGTAACTTCCTTTGAAGGTCTCACCCTGGCCTATCTGGAAGACAAAAAAAACTTGGACCGAAGAATAGATCTGGACCTGGAGGTTATTCGAAAGAATGTACTGATCCACCTGATCCCAACGCTCTATTTTTATAAAAAGAAAGGAGTTGGGATTAACATTGATTTGAAGGATACAAAAACGGGCAAAACATTATCAATAACGGCCACAGATGTTCCGGACTTTTCCGATAAGAAATTTGTTATCCGCGATAAAGGAGGCAATCAGCAAAATTTTACCTTACATTATCAAATTGTAGAGGGCAATGGCCATGTATATGCCTATTATTGCGGCGATAGCCGGACGGTCTGTGAATTTGCCGACAAGGACTTTAAAATTACTTTACCGAATAATATTTCAGGATTTTTATTGTTGGAGGCAGAGTATCTGAACGAACACGTGAATAATGAACGAAATGATTTTGACATTTTCCCGGTCCGCACTGATGTCTATTCTACAATTTCGTGGGAGATGATTAATACGGAATTAAAACACCTGATGGCCGAATTGATAAAAAACATTGTACCGGAAGCATTGGCTATCAACAGAGAAAAACTGGAAGAAATTCAGGAGGAAAGGCCGTATTTGATTGAATATATTGAGGATCAGGATATTGACCTAGCCGGCTTTTTAGATAAACGACACATTATTGATAAGGCGAAGAAAAAATTTGACATAGCAAAGGAGAAGCTTTTGGCTGGTGCCGGCAAAGATATATATACGGAGAAGGAATTAGCCGACGCAATTCAGATAGCCCAGAACGAGTTGGTTTCTTATATCTGCGATCGGGTGCAGGTAATCGATCGATTAAAAGCCCTGGTAAATAAGAAGGAGCGGGTGGAATCAATCATCCATAACCTTTTCATGAAGCAATATACGGATGATAACTACTTCAGTGTAGGGAAAAACAATCTCTGGCTGTTGGATGATCGATTTACTAGTTATAGTTATGCTGCCAGCGACAGACGGATAAAAGAAGTGCTCGCGGAATTAGGAGAAGAATCAGATGATATCGACAATGCTGGGGATAAGCCCGACTTGTCTCTTTTCTTTTCCCACAATCCGATCAATCCGAAAAGCTTAAAATCGGTGCTGGTTGAGATCAAATCGTTTGATTTTAGTACGAAACCGGACCGGAAGAAGCACCAGGGGATTCAGCAATTAGTCGATTATGTAAAGGCTTTTAAGAAAAAGGAGAATATAGAGGAGATCTGGGCTTACCTGATTACCGATGTTGATGATAAGCTGGCCGAGCGTCTGAGAAACGACGACTATACACCTCTTTTTTCGACCGTTGCGCCCATCTTCCATCGGTTTTATAAAGATCTGAACATTTCCATCTATGTCATAGATGCTAAAACCTTGATATCGGATGCAGAATCCCGCAACCGAGTTTTCCTGGATATCATTCGTAAAAAAAGTAGGTTGAATGACTTGCTTAGCACTCAGGTAAGTGAACAAAAGGAATCGTAGTAATAAAAACGGCCCTTATTTATTTTGGGGCAAAGTCGTATCTTTGTGATCGGAAAGACCTCCGGTATTTAAAGCCTGCGGTGCTATAGCCTTCCTGGCGTTAGTTGCTGCTGAAGTTTTATTCATTTTTCTTGACACTCTGCCTTGCGTCCAGATACGCACCTTAGAGGGCTTTAAAATACCCTATCAGAAAAAAATGAAGAAAAAAAGAAGCGGTGGCAGAACGACCAGCCCTCTGCAACTTACCCGTGTGGTGACTTTCTTAATGAGGCTGGCAACATTAGTGAAGATGATACTGGATATGCTTCAGTGATTTGGTAGGGCCGGTCTGGCCCTATTATTTTTTTAAGGATAAAAATGCCTCCGCATATTTCTCTTCAATGACCACGCCCTTCCCCGGCGTTAATGCCTTGAATTCTTTGGACTGGACGCAGGCAGAAAGGTACCCATCGCCCCGTTCGAGGGACCGAATCAGAAGTTAGACGGTTTTATCCGATATCTCATAGCGATCATCTCGGTAATCTTTCTAGATAATCGACTTTTTCCGATGCGATTTTTTCAATCACTTCCATGACATAACGGTATAGGAACTTTACCTATTTCGTAGCATCGAAATACCGGTATAGGTGGATTGTTGCATTGTTGTACACTTCTACGTTGTGGACATTAGTAGGTTACCACTCAATGAGAGCCAGGCAGAGCAAAGAATAGCTTTCAAGTAAAGTTCGATAGCGGTCCATCTGATCAAACTTGCTCATCGAGACACAAAAAATAAGATTCGCAGGAACGTACTTTTTTCACCCTAATACGTGGTAAATCAAGTAGCGGTAAATTCGGCCGTTGCCATCCACAAACAGATGGATCAATACAAAGCCAAAGGCCAGCAAGGCAACTGGTAAGGTATCGAAAGAGGAATCAGTCTGCAATTATTGGTTAGCGGCAATGAGGTTGTCGAGCAGGGGGGAGATCTGGCTACCTGGCAGAAATGTGGCTCGGCGGAGGGGCTTTTCTGACCTGTTCGCCGATAAAGCCGCTATGTGTCGCCAACCGAGTTGGTAAATTGGGGGCTGTCCATAACGATTTGCAGCAGCGAGAGCAAGTCGGTTTTCGTGATGAGGGGCCAACTTAGGCGATGGTGCGGTCCCAGCAGTGCAGGCGGGGTAAGGGAGGACGCTTATAATTAATTATGCAATTTAATGTTATGCTGTTTATAGCTAAAAAGAATAAGGTATTAGATAAATATGGGTTTTATATGAATATATTTCAAATATTTACTATAACTGTTTAATAATATGTTATTTTAGTAAATATTTGAAATATTAATATTTAAATAATATATTTACTTTTCGATGTTTAATGAAGTTTTAAATATTAACCGTTCACTAACCCAGATAAAGGCCGATCAATACCGCGGTGCCTTGCGCAATAAGCGTAAAGCACTAAGTAATATCCGTGATGTCTATGACGCCTGTTTTTTTGTTGGTCATGGTAACATCAAAAAGGGCTCGGGTAAATTTGATGAGGGTTGTGATTCCGGAAGAGATAGCGGTTTGTTGTGGTGTATATGGTTAAAGGATCCTGATTCCACGTTAACTAATCAATTCCTCACGGAGGTGAGCGATAACACCCGACCATCTTATTTTTCCAATAAGTTTTTTGAGAGAAGGGTTAAGCTGAATACGATTTTTGGTATTAAAAAAGACTGTAAGGGATTAGATAGAGGTAAGGATAATGGAAGAGGTTGCGGCTTGCTAAGTCATATTTGGTCAGAGATTCCGAACTGCCCCGTAGCTAATCAATCCCTTCCTGAAGCAAAGATAAAGCCCCATTCATTTAATTGTAGCCATGATATTTCTGAAAATTTTTGTGAAGGAGATGAGAAATCTAACGTCAAAAAGGACTGCTCAGAGTTAAATAGATATAAAGATGTTGGAAGAGATTACCATATTCAATCGAAAGATTCCAGGACGGCCTTGTGCATAAACGCTATCCAACGAAATCTTACTGATGTCGCTATAGCGTTTAGCCGATCAGAGCATGAGGAGATCAGGGCGTTGTCTTCTGAAATAAGACATCAACTTAATACTTACACTGATACCTGTGATGAAAGACTGGTATGGTCTGCATTGAGGCAGCTAGTTAATTATGAAGTTAAGGTTATCAAGTCCGTTAAATTACTAGCTAAAGCATCGCGAGTATGGCTCAAGGAGTTAATTTTGCGAAAGTTCAGGGATGTCCGACAGTTTTACAGGGCCATTGTACGTTTCTTATTTAAAAATATGGATTCAGATATAGATGATGATCAGGCTTCTTTATCCCGCTATGGGAAAGAGATTCTTCTTTATTCATTTAACACACTAATCCATGACAGAACAAGAAGTTATTATTTACTTAGAAAATATGGTTGAACATGATACTGCGATAACTGAACAGCAAAAATTTGTACTCAAAGAAGCTATTGCCAAATTAAAAACCGGCTTTACCATTGAAAAGTGGATGGAAGTTATTCTTATGGTGAGTACTTGCTATGAAATCGCACGTAAGCTTTCAGGCTAATAATTATGAACATAGGAAAAGCTATAAGACAGTTGCGTAAAGAAAAGGGGTTAAATCAGATTGAGCTGGCCACTAAAGCAAATTTGACTCAAACCGCCCTTTCGCAAATCGAAAATGGGAAAAGACCAGGTATTTTGACATTACAGAATATTGCAGCAGCACTTGAAGTTTCTGAACCGTTGATCTATTTGCTTAGCACTGAAATATCTGATGTGCCGGAATCAAGGAAGGACATATACGAAAAACTTTTCCCTGTTGTGGAAAGTCTGATTATTCAAATTGCTACGGAGCCGAATAAGAAGGTATAAGAAAGCCGTCCAGTCAGTCATATATGATCATTTGGAAAAGTTAGCAGTATTTATTCGAATACATTTATTATTGAATTCCAGAGCCACTAATTTGATAGTGGGTCCTAAAAAAATATAAAAATTTAATCTTTTGCCCTCAGATAAGAGACTTCCCCCTAAACTTAAAAAAGAAAATGGAAAACAAAAAAACTGAAATTGTTGATCAAACAATTTTTTTCTCTTGGCAAAGCGATATTTCTCCAGAAAGTAACACAAACGCTATTCGAAATTCCTTAAGAGAGTGCTCTGCCAATATAGAAGCTGAAATGACTAATGTTCATATAAAATTAGACGAGGCCACAAGAAACACTACCGGTAGCCCTGATATACCAGCGACCATATTTGATAAAATACCCTCCGCTGACATCTTTATCTGTGATATTACAACAATCAATTCAAATTCTAAAGACACACCCAAAAAATCTCCTAATCCCAATGTGCTTATTGAGCTAGGTTATGCAAGCGCTATGGTTGGATGGGACCGCATAATAATGCTATTTAATAAATCTTTTGGTGAATTTCCTGCCGAGGTTCCTTTTGATATAGATAGAAGGAGAATTACTCCCTATTCTGTAAATGATAAAAAGGACAAAATAGGAAAAAAAGAGTTGCAATTGGTATTGGAAATTGCTATTAAAGCAATAATAAAAGATAACCCTTTACGTCCTTTTGATAAAAGAAAATTATCTCCACAACAAATTAAGAGAAATAAAGACATATCCAACTTGAAATGGCTTTTTAATTCAATCCATATTCCTTCCATGGATGAATTTATTGAAGAATTGCCAAATATAGTTATTCATAGGATTACTCATTTTTGGGAGGGGTTTAGGGCCATATATAAGAGTAACCTTTATAACATATATGATATAAGTCTATCTCAAAGAATAGAAGCGGTTTTCCGACACTGGGATATAATATTGTCCTTCTGGTCTCATTATCGTGCATCATTAAGTGGCAACCAATATATCTTCGGTTCTCCAAATGATATGCGAACCTCAAAAGAGGAGAAAGCATTCAAGAAAATTATGAAAGAAAGGCAGGAGTTATATGCTTCATTTCGTGACCTGCTTCAATATATTCGGACTGAATTTATTGAAATTGATTTAGACGAGACGAGTTCCAATGCATGGAAAGAATACGTTGAGTTTTATAAAGATTAATTACTGTTCAAGGAATTATTTACAGATATAAATATTAATGGAAAGCCGTTTTTGGAAGAAGTTACAACAGATAAAAATAGTTATAATCTGGGTTCCCTATATTGCTATTAAGTTACATCTTAAAGCTTCAAGGTGACAAATAAAACTCGAAAGCAGTCTTTTTGATATGGGATGCAGTTTTTATTATCTTGACATGGGTTGCTCGGAATTTTTATATATCATGACCTCCTCCCCCCAACTTTCGTCGGCTCACCCCTCCCGATTTCCCAACGCTATGATATTTCTTCAAACAATCATTGATGTAGAACAGCATATCCTCATTGGAAGCCTTACGGCAGAATTTATAGGTGGGGCGGTAGCGGTACATGAACACCTGCAGGGAGTCTCCCTGTAAGCCGGTGACCCTGGCGACGTAAGAGCGGGGAAATCGGGAGTCGATGTAGTAGTCGATCTCTTCCTGTTTGAGACGCTTTCTAAATCTTCGTCTCCTTGCTTCAGGCCCATAAAAATAACTGAGCGGGCTGAAACTAATACCGACCCCATCGGAGAAGGTTTTTCCGAAGGCCAGTTTCACCTTGTGCAGAGAGTCCTCGAGCTGACGATAATCGTCTCTCCTTTTCAGGGAGTCTAATTGATAATTGCTTTGTTCTCCTACCCGTACGGAAGGAAGCTCCACCAGGTTAGGCTTCAGGTAAACCGTATAGCCATCAGCTTCTTCGAACATCCATGTATTGACGAAGGTCGTATCCGGCAGGTAGCCGGCGGAAGTAAAGACGACGGTATCTCCTTTCGTCGCCGCTATTTTGAAATTCCCGCCCATATCCGATTGGTTGTATTTTCGTTGGGTCAGGTTGTGAACGCTTACGGACATCAGGACTTCCGTACTTGATTTTTTGTGGATCCGGCCGCTGAGGAATTGCTGGGAAAAAACAGGGGAAGCTGATACCATCAGCAAGGAAAGGAATCCGCCATAAGCAGTGATGGATACACGCATGGAACAAAATAGACATTTTTGGATCCGGGCGTCTTCCCGGCAGGGCAAATTTTTTGTTAAAGTGAATATCGGGGAATTGATTACTTTTATACCAACGATTGCATTATAGTATAAATACCTGCCAGCATGTTTAGGAAGGGACATGACGCCATTAAGGACGAGGAATTCAAACAATTGTTTGATGCCTACAAGAACAGGTTATACGGATATGTTCTTGCCATTGCTCACTCTAAATATGTCGCCGAAGAGATCACCCAGGAAATATTCATCAAACTCTGGCTTTGCCGGGACGTTCTCCACCAGGTAGACAACCTCGAAGGTTATATCTTCACCATCGCCCGAAACAAGACCCTCAATCACCTTCGGAAAGCAGCTCATAATGTCAAGCTTCTCCACGAATTGCAGGGGCTGGCGGCTCCGGAAAATAACAATGTGGAAGAACGCAGCCTGGTCGCTGAATACGATACCCTGATCCGGGACGCCCTGACCCAACTCTCTCCTCAGCGCCGCCTGGTCTTCCAGCTAAGCCGTTACCAGGGCCTCAACCATGAAGAAATTGCCTTGCAGCTGAAGCTTTCCCGCCATACCGTAAAAAACCACATGGTGGAAGCCCTGCGCTTTATCCGTCACTATCTTGGCCAGCAGGACGCCACCGCCATATGGATCCTGCTCGTTATGCTGGCAGCCTAAGCTGCCCCCCCGAAAAAAAAATTCCCCTCGCATTGGTCCTTGTTTCCCTCCCGGGTGTCTTGCTTATACGCACCTGTTCAAAGACCTCTTCCTATATAATACATTCATCATGGACCCCGATTATAAATTACAACAGCTTTTTGCGAAATACCTGCAACGCCGCTGCACCCCGGAGGAAGTAGCGGAGTTAATCTCTTTATTACAACAGGGAGATGCCGAGGAATCCCTTAGCGGGCCCATGCAGTCCCTTTGGGGGCAGCTCAGAGACGATAAGACAGAGCATCCGGTGGACTGGGATAAGATGTATGGGAATTTACGCCGGACGGAAGAGGACCTGTTTTCCCTGCATCAGCGAAGGACCAGACCTGCCTACAGGATGCATTACCTTTTCCATCGGGTCTGGTTCCGGGTAGCAGCTATTCTTATCCTTTGCATGATGGTGTCGGCCGCTTACTGGGCCCTGACGGGAAATCATCGAAAGCTCCGGCCGGCTCCTGCAGTCGCAGAAAATGTCGGGGGGATCCTCGCCGCTCTGAATAAGAAGCAGATCATTCATTTGCCGGATGGCAGCACCGTCATCCTGAATGCGGACAGCAAGCTGGATTATCCTGCCTCTTTTGCCGGTAAGTACCGCGAGGTATACCTGACAGGGGAAGGATATTTCGACATCGTTCATCATGCCCATATGCCCTTCCTCGTGCATACGGGGAAAATCACCACCCGGGTATTGGGAACCGCTTTTAATATAAAGGCTTACCCTGCTGACGAAGCTATCGAGGTGACCGTTACTCATGGGAAGGTACAGGTGGAAAAAGAGAATAAGAATATGGGATTGCTGACTGCGGACCAGCAGATCAGCTTCAGTAAAAAGACAGAGGTCTCCGTGCAGAAGAAAGTGGACACCCGGCTGGTGACCGCCTGGAAGCCGGCGGAGATCCGTCTGGACGATATCCCGATGGCGGAAGCGGCGACGATCATCGGACAGCGGTTTAAGGTGCTTATTGAATTTGCCAATCCCGCCATTAAAGACTGTCGTGTTACGGCGACTTTTTATGAAGACGATCTGCTGAGTGAGATCATGACGGTGATCTGTGGAGTGTCCCAATCGACTTTTACGATCCATGACGATAAAATCATCATCGATGGGAAAGGATGTAAATAAAACATCCCGGGTGGAGCCGGGATGCTGATTCGTTTTAAACAATTATGGTGTAACTATCTAAAACTTGCCAAAACTATGGAATTTTTATTTCCTGCAAAGGGAATGACTTGCTCTTTCCTTTACACTTGCCGGATTCATTACAAAGGATGGATTATGAGATTGACTTGCCTGCTATTGGCTATCGGATGTACCGGGTTACAGTTATTAATGGCACATACCGGTAATAGCCAGGACCTTACAGAAGTAAGGGTGACCCTCGAACTGAAAAACGAGCCCCTGAAAATGGCGTTTGCCCGGATAGAAAAGCAGACCGATTTCCGGTTTGCCTATAACCGCCAGCAAATAGACAATTACAGGGATATCACCCTTCCCAGGGCCAGTTATACCCTGCAGAAAGCCATGGAGCTCCTGCTGACCAATACCCGTCTTTCCTTCAAACAAGTCGGCAATAAGATCATTGTTTTCCAGGCCGATGATCTCACCGGGAATCCTGCTGCCGGCGACCTGACCGCCGCCCTGACGGTATTGGCGGATGGCACGGTCAAAGGCAGGATCACCAATGATAAAGGCGAACCGATAGTAGGGGCTTCGGTCCTGCTGGTTGGGGCCGATAAGGGCGCGGCCGCCGGCATAGGGGGAGAATTCACCCTTGCCGGAGTGAAGCCGGGGAAATACAAAATACAGGTCTCCGCCATTGGGTTCCAGAATATCGTCCGGGATATTACCGTCGGGGATAACCAGGTGCTGGAATTAAATTTCCAATTGAAGGCGGGGGGTAATGCCCTGGATGAAGTGGTGGTCACCGGGTATTCCAAACAATCCAAAAGAGATGTGACTGGCGCGGCTTCCACCATTTCTGCCGAGGTAGTGGCGCAGACGCCGGCAACGGATGTAACGGGTGTGTTGCAGGGAAGGGTGGCCGGGGTGAGCGTGGATGGCCAGGGCGGGCCGGGGAGCTCACAGGTGATCCGTATCAGAGGTATTGGGACCCTTAATAATAATGATCCGCTTTATGTCATCGATGGAGTGCAGATCAGGGCGGGAACAAATGCGAATAAAGCTTCGGGGAGTCAGAATATTTCCAACCTGTTAAATCCGAATGATATTGAAAGCATTACCATATTAAAGGATCCTTCTCTCATTAGTCTATACGGGGCCGAAGGCAGCAATGGGGTAGTGGTCATTACGACTAAAACAGGTAAGCTGGGAGCGCCTAAGCTGGAATACAACGGATATATTGGCCAGGAGCGGCCGAAGCATCTGCCTAAAATGATCACGCCGCAGCAACAAGCCGATGCCTTATATAATTCCTTTGCCAATTCAAGTCCTGCTCAAACGCCGACTTATACCCAGCTTTTTGGCAATGGCGCCACTCCGGTATTACCCGATTATATCATCGAAGCCGGGACCGCCAATACAGGAGTTATGGCGGGAGACCCGGCCGCCAATCCTTCCTTGTATAACCTGAACAATTACCGCATCCTGAAAACGAATAAGACCGGAACGGATTGGTGGAAAGAAGTATTCAAACCTGCCACTACACAAAATCACCAGCTTACCCTGAGCGGGGCTACCGATAAGAACAATTATGCAGCGACTTTCGGTTACCTGAATGATAATGGTACTTTGCTCAATTCTTACTTTCAACGTTACTCATTAAGGGTCAATACTCAATTCAAAGTGAAGCCCTGGTTGCGGGTAGGAGAAAACGTGGAAATGTCCTATAGCTCACAAAATAGTGAGGACAGAGGCTTTAATAATGATATTGCAGCGCTGTATCAGTTGTCCCCGCTTATGCCAACGCATGATATAGCCGGGCACCTCGCCGGCACTAAAGGAGCCCCTTACCTCGGGCAGGTAGGCAATGTACTCACCAGCAGGATCTATTCCAAAAATTACAAAGGGTATAATCAGTCAGTCATAGGGGCTGCTTATATTGAGGCAGAACCTGTTAAAGGGCTTATCTATCAAAACCAGATCGGCTTTCAGTTCATTCCTTCCGAATACCATTATTTCAGCGATACCCTTCCACAAGAACCGGGGGGCGCCACGGTAAATGCTTTCAGTGAGGGTGGTGGCTACTCCACTGACTGGCGGTGGCTGAACAAATTATCTTATTCCACTACCATCCATGATATTCATAAGATCACTGCCTTTGTAGCCTATGAAGCCAGGGCATTTGCTTACCGTAACTACTATGGTACTACCGGCGCTCTTCCCTATACCCAGGAATCGTCTCAGTATCTGGGTCAGGGGAACCCCAATTTATATACTACTTTGGTTGGAGGTGGAGGGGATAAATATACCAATGCTTCCTTTTTCGGCAACCTGACTTATTCCTTATTGGATAAATACCTTTTTACCGCTTCTGCCAGATGGGATGGATCTTCCAAGTTCGGTCCGAATGAAATATACGGAAATTTTGGGGCTGTGAGCGGCGGCTGGAGGATCTCGAAGGAGCGTTTCATGGATCCCATCCGCTGGATCAGCGATTTGAAATTACGCGCCTCTTATGGGACTGCCGGAAATGATGCCATACCATCCGGGGAATATCTCAGCACGCTGATCGTTAATGGCTTTGGCTACTATGACCTGGGAGGGACTAATACTTCTTCTTTAGCCGGGGCTTATCCTTACCAGATCGGCAACTCCAATCTGCATTGGGAAAGTAATAATACCACCAATATAGGATTTGACGCCAGCTTGTTCCAGAACAAACTGACGGTAAGCTTTAACTGGTTTAACAAAACGACAAAAGGCCTGATCTATAGCCCCCCGTCCCCGGGAACCGCAGGATCTGCTCTTTCTCCCTACCTGAACATTATGAATTTTACGAATAAAGGGGTGGAATTGGAATTGGGGTATAACGGAAATATCGGTAAGCTCCGCTATGATATGGGATTCAATATCGCAACCTATCGCAACCGGGTGAATTATATCGATGGTATTGACAGCGACTTTATTGCAGGAGGATATTTCGGCTCCGGAGGAGGAGTGCCCCTGACCCGCAGCATGGTGGGGCATCCTGTATCCAGCTTTTATGGCTATGTCTATGACGGGTTGTTTCAAAATGCCCAGGATGTCACCAATCATGCCGACGAAAGCTTGTTCGGCATCACGGCTGCTAACGGAGCAGGACATGTAAAATATAAAGACCTGAATAAAGATGGAAAGATCGACTTAAGAGACCAGGCTTTTATCGGGAACCCTAATCCAAAATTTACTTATGGCTATAACCTGAACCTTTATTACGGCAATTTTGATTTAGGCATACTGGTACAAGGCGTATATGGCAATAAGATACTCAACTATTTCCATACGGTTACTCAAATGCCGGGTGGCGCTGTGTCCGGTCAGGGTGGTCTGCTTCAGGGATCTCTGGATACCTGGACTCCTTCGAATCCCAATGCAAAACTGCCCATTTATTCGCAGGACAAGGGTATTAACGATCTTTCGCCGTCCAGTTTCTTTATAGAAGATGGATCTTATCTGCGCGTAAAAATGCTTCAGCTGGGGTATACTATTCCCAAGAACAGGGCATTTAACCGGTTAAGGATCTACGTACAGGCCTATAATCTTTTTACTTTCACGCATTACAGTGGAATGGATCCGGAGGTGAACGACGGAGATGCTCATAATATAGGTGTGGATTATGGCACTGCTTACCCTATTTCTATGAAACTGCTGTTCGGAGTAAACCTGGGATTGTAATATTCATATACTATAAACTCTTTCAATATGCAAACAAAATTATTTCCTTATTGCTGCGCTGCATTCCTGGTGCTGAGCGCCTGCAGCAAAAGTTTTCTCACGGTCGCGCCCCAGGCCGGCGGGCTAACGCAGGATAAATATTATAACAAGACCGGGGTGCAGCAATTGTTGGTCGGCGCTTATCATGATCTTACCGGAATGGATGTAAAGAGCACCTGGTGGGGCACTTCCGCCACCAATTGGATCTACGGGGATATAACCTCCGGGGATTGTTATATCGGGGGGACTTCCGGAGGAGGATTGCCTCATGGTGTTTCTGATGCCCTGAACATTGAGAATTTTGGTGTACAGGCTACGACAGGTTTCCTGGATGATAAATGGACGGCTGACTATGATGGGGTCGCCCGGGCTAATTCTGTGATCACTATTGCTCCGCACGCCACTGATATGACAGATGCGGAGAAGACGCAGGCAGTTGCTGAAGCCCGGTTCTTAAGGGGGCATTTTCATTTTGATGCCAAAAAGATGTGGAAGAACGTGCCCTATGTAGACGAAACGGTCACCAATTTTAGCCAGGTAACTAATCAGGTTGATATCTGGCCCAATATTGAAGCCGATTTCAGGTTTGCCTATAATAATCTTCCCGAGATCCAGCCTTTGGCCGGGCAGGTCAATAAATGGGCTGCCGCCTGCTATATCGCGAAGTGTTATTTATTCGAACAGAAGTATACGGCCGCCAAAGCGCTGCTGGATACCATCATTGCCAATGGCAAGAACGCACAAGGGGTAAAATATGGGCTTTCCCCCTGCTATCACGATAATTTCGATGTAGCTACCGAGAATAACCAGGAGGCCGTCCTGCAGGTGCAATTTTCAGTAGACAATGCCAGCTTCCCCAACAATGCCGATGTTGGTGAGACCGGGGTCGCCCCCGTCTTAGGATATGGAGTGGGCTCTGATGTAAGCTATGGTTACTGGAAACAACCGTCTTTCAATCTGGTGAATTCTTTTAAAACGGATCAGAATGGATTGCCGATGATGGATGCGTCTGGTACAGATACCTCCAATGTGACGAATATGACGAACGATCAGGGGATTGCCTCTTCCGGCGCTTTTACTCCTTACGCAGGGAATCTCGACCCGCGCCTCGACTGGTCAGTAGGAAGAAGAGGGGTCCCTTACCTGGACTGGGGCGTTGATCCTGGAAAAAACTGGATCTATGACCAGTCGTTCGGGGGGCCTTACCTGTCGATGAAAACCATGTTCAGACAAAGCGAGTCCGCCCTCGGCCTCAATCCAGCCGTCACTTATTACTATGAAGGTAATAATGCGGTGAACTATAATGTTATGCGTTATGCGGATATATTATTGTGGGCGGCTGAATGTGAAGTGGAAGCGGGCAGCCTGGATCAGGCAAGGACTTATGTGAATATGGTTCGCGCCAGGGCGATGAGTGGCTGCCAGGTAATGAATGGCGCCAGCCCGGCGGCTAATTACCATATAGGTCTTTATAACACTTCCTGGCCAAGCCAGGACTATGGACGTAATGCGATCCGCTTTGAAAGACGATTGGAATTTGCGTTGGAGGGGCATCGTTTTTTTGACCTGGTGCGATGGAGTATTGCTGATACTTACCTGAACGCATATGTTCAGAAAGAACAAACAAGAGGAATAGGTAGTGTGCAATCGGGCGCCGCTTTTAAAAAATGGACGAATGAATATTTTCCCGTTCCTCAGCAGGAGATCATCCTGGATCCTAAACTGAAACAAAATACCGGTTATTAACCAGTTATGAAACAAAAAAGGTTGGTTCGAAAAAGTATGCTTTTGGGAATATTATTGCTGAGTCATTGGCTGGTTGTTGCGGGTGGCATCTATTATATCGATGCGAAGGGTGACGATCGGCAGGACGGCAGCCGCGCCCATCCCTGGAGTACCCTTGCGCCTGTCAACCGGCTGCACCTGCAAGCGGGCGATTCCGTCTTTTTCCGGGGTGGCCAGTCTTTTACCGGCACTCTGAAGGTTGATAATGGCGGGGGAAGCGCCCTGCACCCGGTGTGGATAGGATCTTACGGTCAGGGATCCGCGACGATCGTCGCCGGCGATTCTTCCGCGGTCATACTGTACCGGGCTGGCTGGATTTCACTGCAGCATCTTCGACTGGTGGGTGCGGGAAGGAAGAACGGGAATGTGAAGAATGGGCTCTACCTGATCAACTGCCACCATATCATGGTGGACGGGATCGATATTACCGGTTTTCAAAAAGCCGGGCTGATGATCTATTCTTGTACGGATGTGTTGATCGAGCGGGTGTATGCACATGAGAACGGGGCGGCGGGGATTGCCGTGGAAGGTTCGGGGGGCAAGCGGGAATCCAACAATCTGCGGATACGCTATTGCCGGGCGGATGATAATCCGGGAGACCCGACCAATCTCACCAATCACAGCGGCAACGGGATCGTCGTCGGTCATTGCAGCAACCTGCTGATCGATCACTGCTCAGCCACGAACAATGGCTGGGATATGCCCCGGATCGGTAACGGCCCGGTGGGGATATGGTGTTATGAGGCCGATAGCGTGACCATCCAGTACTGTCTGGCCTATCAGAATAAAACTTCCGCAGGCGGTGCCGACGGAGGCGGTTTCGACCTGGATGGCGGCGTCACGAATTCCGTTATCCAGTATTGTCTTTCTTATGGCAACCAGGGTAGCGGGTATTGCATCTTTCAATACTGGGGAGCCAGTCCCTGGTATCATAATATCATCCGTTGGAATATCAGCGAGGACGATGGCGGGGTCTCGGATTCGCGTGCCGGGGTCTATGTCTGGAACAGTTCGGGGGATGCCGGTCAGTTCTATGACTGCGTGGTCTACAACAATACCATTTACAATACCAAAGAGGCCGCTATCAGCTTCTCAGAGAAGAGTGCGCGGAAACAATTTGCTTTTTATAATAATATTTTCGTCGGCAGGGATAGCCTGATCCGGGGAGACAGGGGCGCAGATGTTTTCGGGGGGAATGATTGGTGGTTATTGAGGGGCGGCGCCGGTGACACGGTCGGCGGGTTATACCTGGACCCTGCTTTTAGCAATCCGGGCCATACACGGGTTACTGCCATTAATGACTTGCCAGCTTTCGACAAATACCGTATCCCTTTGCATTCCCCGCTCCGGGAACAAGGAGTGGACCTGCATGGCTCCTTCGGGATCGATGCGGGTGCAAAAGATTTTAATGGGCAGAAAGCTCCTTTACGCGGCATCGGAGCGAGTTTTTGACAGGGATGGTTTAAACGACTTTTATGGAAAGAAGAAATTTTATTAAGAACGCTGCCGGATTCGGACTGGCTATACATTCTTTGGTTAAGGGGTTGAGCAACTTGACGCCGGTGTCGGCTGGCCTCCGCCGGCCGGTATTTGTGTACAACAACTGGTCCGCTTATGATGAACTATCGGATAAGGTAGTGCAGACGGAAGCCCTGGCGATGCGGGAACTGAACGAGATCCTCCGGCTGCGGAAGAGCGGCGTGCAGATCGATTATTATGTGATGGATGCTTTCTGGTTTGACAAAGCGGGCGGCTACCGGACCTGGCATCGGGAGCACTGGCCGAATGGACCTGACAAATGGCTGAAGGCCTGCAGGGATCATCAGATCCTTCCGGGTATGTGGTTCTCTTCTAACCTGATCGCCACCCACGACGGCCGTTTCCTGGAGCCGGTACCTGAATGGAAGGACTCGGTGGGCACGGATCTCAATATCCTTTCTTTGTTCGAGGGAGGATATCTTCCACACCTGGCTGATACCTTACAACGATGGTACGATAGGGGAGTCAGGTTGTTCAAATTCGACTTTGCCTATTTCGAGGCGGTGACGGCGGCAGGCAAAGACAAGTTCACCCCGGAAGAGATCAAAGAGAAAAATAAAACGGCTTTTATGGGCATGCTGCAGCGTTTTCGTGCCCGTAATGCGGACGTGCTGATCACCGGTTACAATGGATTCGGCGGAGATATGGAAAATACATTTACCCCTTTCCGGAAGACGGTAGATGCCCGCTGGCTGGATGTTTTTGATACTTTGTATTGCGGCGACCCCCGTTTCTCCGACATACCGATGATGAATAGCTGGCGTTCGCAGGATACCTATTCCGATCATATGGTGCGACAATTCGAATTCAACGGACTCCCCCTGCGCAGGATCGACAACTGCGCGTTTATGATCGGGAAAACAGGCACTTGTTATTACAGGGGAGTTCAGGCCTGGAAGGGGATGCTGTTGCTGGAGCTGGCGAGAGGCGGATGGATGAATGTCTATCATGGCAACCTGGAGCTGCTAAACGAGGCCGACGCGAAATGGTTTGCAAGGGCACAGGGCCTGTATCATGGATTACAAAAGCTGGATAGAGTGAGTACGTTCGGAGCCGTACCGGGGGAGGGGAGGGCTTATGGATTTAAGGCGACCGGGCCTCATGGCATTGTGTACATGGTGGCGAATCCTTCCCAGGATTGGGCGTCCATAGATCTTCCCGGATGGCAAAAGGGGGAGGACGCCGGCGCCTCCGCGGTCCGTATCCTCTATGCGGATGGAGGTTTCACCCCCTTGTTAAAAGAGGACTGGGTAGAGCTGGGCCCGGAGCAGCTGGCAGTGGTAGGCACGGGTGCATATGCCGACCCGGCCTATGACCTGGGGAGAGATGAAACGATCCGGATCCCGGCAAACCAGGGGAAGGTCGTATTGAATTTTGGTAAGAAAGCGAAAAATACGATCCTGAGTGAAACACTGGATATGCGGGCTTTACCCGGAAAGGACCTGCGCATCTTTTTGCAACAGTTTGGAGAGGATGGCTTGCCGGTCCGTAGCTGGGGCGGCGCTCCTCCCGATGGGCAGAAGATGGATGCCCTGTTGCAGATCCGGGTGCGGCAGGCGGGAAAAGAGCTTCTCCTGTATAAGGAATATGACAAGATGATCTGGAGCGGTCTGTCCTGGGCGGCAGCGGAACTGCGTCAGGGAAGCTTCGATCCGGCCATTCCGGTAGAGATCGAATGCCACTCTGCGGAGAAAGGAACAATGCGGCTGGAAGGGCAGGTGTATGCGGTAGGGTATTAATCAATCCCGGTAACCCGGCGGCCTCATTTCCTCACTCCCTGTCCATATTCGTAATACAGCGTGTGAAATATCTCCGAGATATAGGGTTGACCTTTCCCGAGGCGGATATAGGCCTTGCGGATCTCTTCAATGGATTCGTATTTATGGACGTACGCATCGATGCCGGTCTCCGCCATCTTCTCGATGATCACGGGGTCGTAAGCGCTGGAATAGACCATGACCTGGGAATTGCCGAACTTCTTTTTCAATTCCGTTACGGCCTGTTGCAGATGTTCTGAAAAATTATCCTGGAGGGAACCCGTGATGATCAGGTCGAAGACGGCGTCGGCATAGCTCCTGGACGATAGGGCGGAAAAAATATTTTCCGAATATTCTACGACGGCCGATTTGTTGATGGCGCGGAAAACCTCCTGGAAAGCCAGAGGAATAAGAGGAAGGTCGTCAATGACCAATATCCTGTCGAGAGACGCGGGTGTCTGATTTACTGCAGAGGTCATAGCACGAGGTATAGGCGAACAGATTAATGGTTGTATAAGGGCCTCGCGATTATTACAAATATATTAAAGTTTCAAATATGTCCGCTAATTCTTCTTACTAATAATTATAGGAAATCTCCTGGTTCGACCTGGTGAATCTACGTAATCAGTCTGGGGAATTTACGTTTAATCAGCCTGAAATGATTGGCGGGGACTAGCTTTTCGGATGGTTTTCGGGAGGAGACATTTTGTCCAGGCGGAGGTTATATTCGTAATACAGGGTATGAAAGATGGCGGAAATATAGCTTTCCCCGGCCGAAAGCCGGGACCAGGCTTTGCGGATTTCTTCAACAGGTTCGTATTTATGGACATATGCATCTATACCGGTCTCATTCATTTTTTCGATAAGGATAGGATCATAATTGGGCGTATAGAGCATGATCCGGGCAGGGCCGAACCGGCTTTTCAATTCGGCTGCAGACTGCGGCCAATCGGCTATGGGGTGACCTGTTTGTTCGCCGATAATAAGGAGGTCGAATTTTTTGCCTTCATAAGAGGGTGAAGACAGGGCTGTGAAGAGGTTATCCGTATATTTCAGTTTGATGGGATGATGGAGGGGGCGCAAAGTTTCCTGCAAGCCTAGTGCAATAGTAGGTACTTCGTCAATGACCAGGATATTATTCAAGGGATCGGATTGCATGGGTCAAAGGTATAATTAATAGATCGTTTTTTGTAGTATCCTCGAAATGAGCTGTGACTTGGATTCTACTCCCAGCTTATGATAGATATTCTTTAAGTGATGGTTGATCGTATAAACGGACACATATAGTTTTTCTGCCATTTCTTTGTAGGACAATCCTTCTTTTAATAGATTTACTAATTCAATTTCCCTTTTGGTAAGCCGGGAAGCGAGCAACTCCGTATTAGAATATGGCAAAGGGAAATACTCTACTATGTTGAGTATGTTAGGCTGCAAATTTCCATTAAAAGCTGCTAATTACAGTCTTGAATTTTCATTTAGTCTTTTTATGTCGTTGAAGTAAAAAATATAAGTTGAAATACTTGTTTTATAAATGACTACTTGTCCCAGTAGCTCCTGGTGAGAGCCTCTTATTTTATGGAGAACATGTTAGTTCGCGGATAGGCCCTCAAACGGGCCTTTTCGCATTTATACCTCCCGTTTCCTTCTTCTTTTCGATATTTGCAGCTCAATTAACATTTGTACTATGCGTATTGCTGTCAATGGAATGGGTCGTATCGGCCGGCTTTTAAGCAGGCGATTGCTGGACCAGGAAGGGTTGGAACTGGTGGCTGTCAATGATATTATGGATACGGACAACCTGGCTTATCTGCTCCGCTATGATTCTGTATACGGGACTTTGCCGACTCCCGTGGTTCATCGGGATGGGCTGTTAATCGTAGGTGACCGGAAAATCGCCGTTTTCCGGCAGGAGGACCCTTCCCGTCTTCCGTGGAAGGAGCTGCAGGTAGATATTGTAATCGAATGTACCGGTAAATTCTCCAGCCTGGAAGGGGCGGGCATCCATCTGAGCGCAGGAGCAAAAAAAGTACTGTTATCCACGACAGGCTCGCCGGATATTCCGCTATTGATCTATGGGTTCAACCAGCACGTACTGACCCAGGCCAACACCATCATTTCGCCGGGCGGCTGTATGACCAATTGCGCTACGCATATCTTGTACCTGCTGAATTCCATCGGTATAGAATCGGCGCACCTGAATATCCTGCATTCTTATACGTCCCGGCAGGAATTGGTAGACGCTCCTCACAAGCAGTTCCGGAGGGGCAGGGCTGCCGCGGAATCCATCATCCCCGTCGAGATCGATCTGGCGGTCTCCCTGGAGCGCCTGATGCCCCCCCTGCAGCAGCGGCTTGCGGCCGTATCGACCCGGGTGCCGGTTGCCAATGGCGCAATGGCCGATTTTACAGTACAGCTGAAGACCCGGACCAGCGCCCGGGAGATCAATTCCCTGTTCAGGACGGCTGCGTTGCATGAATACAAGGGGATACTGGAATACAGTGAAGAGGCACTGGTGTCTTTGGATATCAAAAGCAATACACATTCCTGTGTGATCGACGGGGGACTGACTTCTGTCGTAGGCAATCAACTCAAGCTGATCGCCTGGTTCGACAATGAATATGGTTATACCAGCCGGATGATCGATTGGCTGTTCTATTGGAAAAAATTTCTATAAGGCAGCGATCCTTATTGGGTTCCGTTTGTTAATCACCCTAAACCAATAAAATCAACGTAATTATATGAATAATTCACTGTTGGGTAAGGTGGCCCTTGTCACGGGCGGCAGTAAGGGTATCGGAGCTGCCGCTGCATTAGCTTTATCAGAAGCCCGGGCAAAGGTCGCCATCTGTTCCCGCAATGCGGAGGAGCTGAAGGAGACGGCGGCAGCTATCGAAGCGAAGACGGGGCACCGGGTTTTAGCGGTTGCGGCGGATGTCACCTCCCAGGCTGATGTGGAGCGGCTGGTACAGGAGATCATTTCCTCCCTGGGCGGTATCGATATCCTGGTCAACAATGCCGGCGCTATCGGGGAAATGGGCTCTTTCGAGGATATTCCCACGGACATATATTCTTCCGTCTATGAGCTCAACGTCATCTCGATGGTGAGGCTGGTGAAAGCGGTATTACCGGGCATGAAGGCCAAGAAATGGGGGCGGATCATCAATCTCTCCTCGGAGAATGGACTGCAGCCGGATCCGGATATGATGCCTTATAATCTCACCAAGGCGGCCATTATTAATTTCACCAAGAGCTTGTCCATGTCGGTAGGAGCCCATAATATCCTGGTCAATACCGTATCCCCGGCTTTTATTTATACGCCGCTGGTAGCCGATATGATGAAGGGGATCGCCACCCGGGACAATAGCTCGCCGGAAGAAGCCTTACAAAAATTCCTGGCCACCAAAAGGCCGCATATCGAGCTCAAGCGGGCCGGACGGGTCGAAGAAGTGGGGGCCGCCATTGCCTTCCTCGCGTCGGAACAGGCTTCTTTCATCACCGGGACGAATCTGCGGGTAGACGGGGGCTCGGTCGCGTCTATATGACCGGCATTCTATCCACCAAAAACTTTTTCTTCTTTTTCATATTCTCTTCTTATTCCTTCTATTATGTCTTTTTTCAAAATAATAAGGCTATTTCTGCAAATCGTCTGCAGGCAAACATAATGAATGACATTAACGATCGCAGAGCCGCTAAGTTCGTATTTGTTTGCTATATATACCAGGTCGACATTTTCGGCCAGTGAGGCTTTTTCAGGAATAGAGGTTTTCCAGATTTCATATCGTTCATTGGCATTGGGCATTGGGAAATGGATAATGGTATTAAAGCGTCTTATGAATGCCTGGTCAATATTGCTTTTATAATTAGAGGCAAGAATGATGAGACCGGGAAAATCTTCCACGCGTTGCAGCAGGTAAGAGACTTCCTGGTTGGCATATTTATCATGTGCGTTTTGAACGTTGGAGCGTTTGCCGAACAAAGCATCGGCTTCGTCGAAGAATAGAATCCAGTCTTTGTATTCAGCCTTATTAAAAACTTTTTCCAGGTTCTTTTCCGTTTCGCCAATATATTTAGAGACAACCTGTGAAAGGTCTATGCGGTATACCTCTTTTTGAAATTGTTTTCCCAGTAATGTCGCCGTTAATGTTTTGCCTGTTCCTGGCGGACCGTGGAACAATGCCCTGTACCCGGGTTTTATTTTTTTCTCCATGCCCCATTCTTTCATGAAAGAAGCGTTATGATCCAGCCATATCTTAATATCCTGTATCTGCTGCCCGGTTTTTGGGTTCAGGATCAAATCGTCCCAATCTATTTTGGTTGAAATATTTTTAGCAGGGAAATCGGGCCCAAAGCTGGGTTTGGTGATCGCGCCGATCGTAAACAGGTCAATATACTCGGACTGTAAAATTATTTTTCCACTCATTCGGGGCTCACCTTCTTTTACAAGTTCCAGTTGCAGGATATTTTCTTTCACCAGAAAATGATCTGGTGAGAAGTACTGAGATGCATGCATTCTTGTATTTATGTCATTCCCTGCAAGAATAAATAAAGCTGTTTCGCCTGTGGGGATTGTGCCGCGGTGATTACTTCCTTTTACTCCGCCAATCTCAGGGAATTCGCCGCCAGTGGGCAGGTATTCCTGGATGATCGCATCCAGGAAATTAGGTTGAATATGCGGAGTTATAGCCAGCAATAAAATTATATACTCTTCGATATTCATTGGGTATTTAACTAAGAAATGACTTAGTGGGTCATTATCCTGAGTTAGTTTTATTTCCGGGTAGGCAAATGGGGCTGCGTTCTCTTTTTGGAAGAAATGCTGAAATCTTCTGTTGGTCACATCTTTCAGAAAGAGTAAGGAGTTTTTAATATTTTTAAATTGAGTTTGCAAGGTCGATTTATTTTTCTTTATAAATCCCGTAATGTTGTCCGTCATCCGGTTCGGTTCCACTTAACGGATGCTTCGGGCCACCATTATCAGGAATCAATCTTGTTTACGTTCAGTTGGCGCGGGATTTGGCTTTTGGGGAATGGCACTGGGGGCTGGTAGGGCAGGCGCTGCCAAATCATACTCCTTCAGACCGTCTTTTATTTTCTTCTCCCATATTCCTTGTTTACTGGCATCACTTCCTCTTTGGGTTTGGGTATCATAGTCTTGCTGTGCTTTGTCTTTGGCAGTTTGCCAATCTTTACCCAATTGCTGTATTTCGTCACTTAAAGCCATAATAAGTTCTTCAACTTTCTCTTTACTACAGGCCTTTGCGGTCAATTTTGCCGATGTTCTTGCCTTAAGACTTGACCGGGCCATATCAGCCATGACTTTCGTGATATCGAAATGCCCCTGTTCATGTTTTATAAGGAGTTTAATGGTAGCACTCTCACTTACCTGACATTGAGATTGGAAGCTTCTAGTACAATCCGCTTTTGTTCTCGCTGTAATCGTTCCAAGACTGATCTTTCGATTTTTAGTGTACAAATCCTTACAACGATCAAAAAAGGAAAAGCCACACTCAGACTTTTTGTTAGCTACGACAACCTCGTTACCTATCCCATATCTATACATACTATCTGTTTTAAAAGCAGTTTCACATTCAGTGACTTTTCCCTTGCAGATTGCCTCGTCGTCTTTGATTGATTGATCGAAATCCCTTTCGCAGTGTTTAGCCTGATCAAGGCAATAGCCAACTCCATTATCCTTAAAACGATCTTTTATCCACGATTGATTCTGATCCATATAAGGTGAAAGTGCATCGAATTGAGCAGGATCTATTTTTATTTCTGCCTCAAAAGTTGTTGATTGCTTGCCATCTATTGTACACTTTTTCTTTGTATTTTTGTAATCTGGAGAACCCCCGGTGCCAGGAATATCAAATCCGCTTTTTATTTCTGCAGAATAGGGAGAGCTTCGCGGCGGAGTTGCAAGAAAATCAGTAATAATAAGCTGACGGTAAGGGATTTTATCTCTTTGGACAAATTGTCCATTAACTAATCCTGTATTTTGCTGCACCACATGCGTCAACTCATGCGCCAGTAATTGTTTACCCGAATACGTAGTCGGTTGATACTGCCCGGCGCCGAATACAATGTGTTGCCCGGTTGTGTAAGCTTTTGCACTAATATCTTCCGATGATTGATGTGCCAGGATATCATTGTGTATTTGTACGCTTCCAAAATCACAGCCAAACCGTTGTTCCATAAAAGAACGGGTATCCCTGTCCATGGGTTGACCACCTGACTGCAATGTTTGATATACAGCCGGAGTGGCAACAGGTGTTACAGTGCCGACAGCATCTTTACGCCGGATATCTTTTTTCTCTTCTTCGCAGGCAGCGCATTTTCTGTGAATGCCGGGTGACGATACCGGTGCCGGGTGGAAAAAGGCTGTTTTATTTTCATTGGCCGGCATGCGCATGACTCTGTCTGCCATAGCATCAGCCTCCTGCTCGTATGCATCATTGGGTTGATTGATGGTGAGTTTGGGCTGAAGAGGGGGGGCAAAAAAGGGTCCCCGGTTATTTTTTCGATTACCTGCCGTCAAGGGATTAATCTTAGTAGTCGATATATCTGAAACTTGCTTCAAAAATATTTTTATTAATATTTATTAAATACAATTCTTTTGCCAGCTAAATTCTTTTGGTAAAAAATTTATGGCTTGACCATCAACTATTGGCAGTCCATCAGTTGGGGCGGACGGCCGATCTACAGACGACTTTTCAAATATATTCACCTGGTTGGAAATTTCAATACCAAGAGTTGACCCAGGTTGATTAAAGTCTCCCGAATAAAGTAAAAACCATCCTACTACGTGTAAAGGGATAATCCTTCCTGAAGATTTTTGACGGCCTATCACATGAGTGATAAAAATATTAAATCGGATGATTTTATTGATTTCGGCTCCATCTGCCTCCGGGTGCTTATTCATAATATCTTTGTCTGCAACGGCATTGGCAGGCAGATTTTTTATTGTGGGCATATCTACCGCGCGAAGTTTCAATGTGATAAGGCTTTGTCCATGATGCAACCCCGCAAGGTCAGAGCCTCCTCTAACATCATTGTCCAGAAAAATTGGAGGTGGAAATTCATTTGCACGATCAGGCATCAAAAAATTAGGGGCTTTAGTCTGCGATCCCTCAACAAATACGTCGTCTTTGTGCGTGTTATTGGGGTTTTGTTTAGCTGGCGGGAATTTATAACAGGCCCTCTGAAAACTGCCTGCCATTTGTACAATTCCGAGCTGCCAATCGTCGAAGTCCGAAGGTTGAGGTGAAAATGCTGAAACTTCTGCATTAATCTCAAAAGTCCCGTGTCTCAAAATTATAAACCCATTTTCACTATTATTTTTTCCATCTGGAGTTGTTATTGCATTAACTGAGATTACATGGAAGTTCGGATCTTGTGCCGATGGCTTTGGAGGTGCAGCGATTTTCTCTTTGAATTGAACCCGGCGATTTTCTTCAAAACTGCCAAATTCACTTGTTTCTCCGTGAGCGATAGTTGTTATTAAAGCGGCAGTAACTCCCTTGGCAATAAGATCTGCTTTTACTGAGTTTGCTCTGTCACAAGAGAATCCCAGGTTCATAGCCTGTCGGCTTTCTGTGTCTGCGGGACCCTGAAGGCTTGCATATCCGTTTACAAGGACTTCATTTTTTGAACCATTCTGTTGCCAGGTTTTTGTGAAAAGATTGAGGGTGTCCTGTGATGTTTTGGAAGAAACATTTGAAGAACTTGTTTCAAATTTTAATGCAGAACCGGTTTTGTCAACTGAATTTGTTTCAACGGCATCACAGGAGCCGTTTCCTTTTGAAGAAGGATCATCCGTGGGGGTTTTTCGTTGTAAAATAGATTTTTGAGAGCCATTTTGCTGCACTACATGCGTTAATTCATGTGCCAATAACTGCTTGCCTGTATTTGTATCGGGCTGATATTGCCCCGCTGCAAATACAATATGCTGTCCATGCGTGTAGGCCAGTGCATTAATATCGGCAGAAGAATGGTGTGCGGGCGAATCGTTGTGTATCTGTACACCTGCAAAATCATAACCAAAGCGTTCTTCCATAAAAGAACGGGTGCCCCCGTCCAATGAATGGCCTGTTGATTGCAGTGTTTCTTGTACCGCGGATGAAATTGCAGGAGCATCGGCATCAACCGATGCTTTTCGTTGTAATTTCTCTTCTTCCTCACAATGCGCGCATTTTCTTTGAATACTTACCGGGGAGGGCTTTGTTTGCAGCATTTCCGTATCGCTCATCCGCATTACTTTATCCGCCATTGCATCCGCTTCTCTTTCATAAGGGTCATCAACAGGGCCAATGGTGAGCCTGGGTTGTATGAATGCAGGGGCAAACAATGGGGATTCCCCCTTTTTGCCAAAAAAGGTTCCCTGTTTCCCCTGCTTTTTAGGAGCGGTGGTTACCTTATTTTGATTAGCTGCGTGTTCCATGATTTTTCGGTTTATTGTGCCTTATCATAACCTGATAGTTTTTACCCTTTCCATTCAGTATACAATAGCTCTTTCATCCAGGGGAATTTGATTACGCCCATACCCCAGGGCAGGCTGTTTAACAATATATCTACTCCTTTCTGTTCAACCTGCAACAGCCTGCCATGATCCACCTTGCTCAGTTTGCCACAGCGTTGCAGAAATGTTTCCCGAAGGGCGTCTATTCCTGTATTTTTTAAACTGCTCCAGTGTTTGATCACTGCACTTAGTAGTTCTTCGCAGGCCTCTTGTATGGGTGTATCTATGCCTGGTGTCTCCACCAGCGCATCCGTTATTTTCAAACCACAGAGTAGCTTATTCAGGGATAAATTGAATTCAGGCGCTTCAGTGGCGCCTGTTACCAAAAACTCTGTAATTATAACTGCCCGGTGTTGCGCTTCTTCATCGATCCATATATTATCTCTTGTTAGCTGCAGATTTTCAAATAAACCGGTAAGAAAGGGGTGAAGAATAACCAGGCCGGCATTATTGATATAAACGCCCGTTGAAAGATCAGGATCAGCAGTAGGATGAAGTTCAGCCTCTTTTTCCTCTACAGTATTTGTCGATTTTTTCATTGGGGAAAGATCGTTTTCGGTTAATACCCCATTGGGTTCCTTCGCAAATGTTTGAAGAATTATTTCCTGTTGTTTACGGGTGGTGGTGGGATGATCTGGTAGCAAGGCATGTATTAATTGTATGATAAAGCTTTCGGAGAATTGATTCATCAATCTTTTAACAGCGGTTTCTTGACGGAGGGCTTTTTTTAATAGTTCGAAAAAATAAGCATTGACTACAATCCCTTCCTCAAAGACTTTTATGGAGCCGACGACACTGTTCCAGGGAAGGCGCCCATACTCCAGGAAAAAGAAGAAATCTTCCTTTATTTTATCCGGCTGTAATTTCCTTTTGTTGATAACAGCGATTTCTTCTTTTAATTTACGGAGTACGGTATCCACCCATTCGTCTTCCCAATGCTTGTCGGACAAAATGCCGCAGTCTATTTCCATTTTTTCAGCAAAGGCAATATGGTCCTTGTCCACCAATTCGTTAAACAATGCTTCCATTTTTGGTTGCAACCGCTCATAAAACACCTCTGCAATACGATTTTGCACACCCATGGCATCGTCGAGGTCTTCGAAATGGATCTCGGTGATTTGCTTTTGGATGATATGTTTTTTCTCAGATACTAACATCTTTACGGAGTGAGTGCGGTATAGTTTCTGAATTCCCGGACAGCCCGCGCCCGGTAATTGTTAGATTTATTTACCGGGAAGGTCCTGCCATTTAAAAAATCCACTATAAAGGCCTTTCGCTCATTGGGGGAAAATGAGGGAAGGCTGTCTGCTCCTGCTTCCAAAGAACTCCAATAACCCTCATTTTTAAATTTACCTCTTTTTTTAATCGCAAGATTCTTATTGTTGGCAATATTCGAATACATCAATAAAAGCTCTGTTCTTGAGGGTAGGTACCAGCGTGTACACATACTATCGGGGTTATAATCGTTACAAATGGTAGCTGCATAACTTCCCGACTTTTGAACGATGATGATGGTATCGGCATTGCCTTTGTCATACAGGTGATCCTGGATGGCAAAAGTCGTGACATAATTACCATTATACCATTGGATGCCAGCATGCTGATCGCCAGGAGCGCAAATCAGTCCATGTTGCCTGCCGAGGCTATCTATATCCTCTACAAAAAATACAATTCCGCAAAATACAGAATCTCCAATGATATATTTGTGAAAACGCTGCTGCCCTTGTGAACGTTGAGTAAGACATAGCACGCCAAGAATTAGTAAGTATTTCATAATTTCATGTTTAGATTCAGAAAGGTTTATTGTCGGCATGCCCCCGGAGAACATCTTTTGTGAAACTTCTTTTTAGCGAATCGTCTGAAACGGCTTTATTAACGTTGTATGTTATTATTAACTCAATAGTATACGCCGGAGTTGTATCATTAGGGCCAATAACTATAAGCCTTGGCTTGGGGGAGTTTTCAGGAAGGATAGTATTATTCCCATTTACTATCCATTCATACTCCGTAGCATCTTCGTTTACTGCCTTTACCTGTAACTGAAGCGTATCATTTGTATTAGTTACTGTGACGGTGAATGTAGCATCCGGTTTGATAATCGTTAAATCCAGCGAGTTGTTTTTGTAGGCCACTGTTGTTTTCAATGTTTTATTAATCGCCATTGCGGGGTGCAGATACAATATATTGTTCTCATCTGCCCAAAGGTTAAGCATTCCGGGGTTAGTAAGATCTGGCGAACTGAATGGATTTTGTTCTGCGTTGGCTTGCGTTACCGGAGGCACTGTGGTAAAAGGGTAGTTATGTGCATCATCAAACAGGAAAGTCCTTGGCTGAATATCGAATACTATCGTATCCGTCGGTCGTTCCGGCAATATATAGGCCACCGGAGGACAATCACTGCAGCACATATAAGGAACATAGAAATCTGCAATTACTATTCCATCTGGCAATACAAAGCCGGTGAGTTCAGGAACCTGGTCGATTATAGTGGATATTTGTGTTCTTTTGTCCGGCGGCAAATCTTTACAATCGTCCAGGTATTGCTGCATCACATCTTTGAACCTCAAATACAAGGCAGGGTCTTTATAAAGGGTAGCTACAGCCAGCATTTTGGCTTTTGCTTCCAGTGTATCCAATGGGGTATCATCACGCAGCAACTCGCGGAAGCTTGACAGAAGCAGACTGCTCAGCTCCCTGTTGATGAATAAGGAGTTGACATCCACCAGCCTGTTTCTTCTTTCTTCATGGTATACCAGGATAAAAGTGCCTCCGCGTGGTACGCCGGCTTTGTGTTCGATGCCGCCATGCTTCCTGAAATAATAGCTGAAATTTTTTGCCATCCTGTATTGTGCTATCCTGCGCAGGTACTCATTTTTTAACGCTTCCAGCCTTTCTATGATGCAGGTATGCAGTATCATTTGAACGTTGTCGACAAATAAATCAAGCAAATAATCAATGGTGAGGTCGGGCGTTTTACCATCGGCTTCCAGGGTTTTGATGAATTCCAACATGGCGACATTGATAAAATTAACTTCCGTTTCATATCTGTTGTAAACAGCTTTAAAGTTGACGGTATTCAGCACAGATAAACTTTCCGTCATCAGCCCTTGAAACATGCTCTCTATACTGTCAATAAATTCAAAAAAATGACGATATAGTATGTCATTGGCAGTGGTTGCATTGGCCGGTATGGGATTTACAAACTTACCGTTGTTGGCGCTTATACTGTTGACGTAGAAATTTCCGGTGGTATTGGCGACAGGCGAACATAGCCGTGTAAGCGTATCGCCTTTTGTATAAGCCGCCGTAGCCTGGAACTCATTTACCAACCCTGAAATAAACGGATGATCAATCAGGATGTTTACAGAGTTTGTTATAGGACTGAGAACCGTGGCAGCCCCGGTTTTAGCCCCTTCCGTAAACAAGCTGGTTGACAATACCTGCGTGGCTGGGGTAAAAGGGAGTTTCCCCACATAGCAGAAAATATCGTGAATCTTACATACGAATTCGACTATAAGCATGCGATAATCGGACTCCAGGTCCTGGATGCTGCATTCGGGTTCTTCGCCTTTTACCAATGCGCCAATATAGTCGGCGCTCAGCGCCACCACATCAAAGGGAAGATTAAAATTCTGCTGGATGGATTTTACATTACCGAGCGCTGTGGTGATGTTGCTACCTATATGACCTTCCATCCGGAAAAAATTATACCATTCAATATCGTAAAAAAGCGGGTGGATGACCGTATCGGCATTATTGTAGTCCGCTGCGTTATAACTTAAATTGAACCGGGCATTCCCTCTTTTTGTTTTGTCATAGTTCCAGTAGTAATACAAGTCACCGGGTATGACGGAATTCTTTTCCTGCACTACGCCGTAATAATAGGGTATACATCGATCGGAAAGAAAGTCGTGCCCGTAATTACTGGGAGTGATCTTTACTTCCTGCGGTAGCGTCATTTTGTTTTCCACGAGTGATTTTTCGGTGAACAGGAATTCCTGGTACATCAATATCATTCGCATGAGCAGGCTGCGTAATTCATTCGATCCGTCGTTCTGTGCGTCGAACAAAGGGGAATAAACGAAGTATTGGCGGTAGGCTGATTGTGTGCTGGTATTTGTATTGACGGTGGCTTCTCCCAATGTAAGGTGGAAGGGGAATCTCATTTCATCGCCGCAACAGTCACTGGTTAAAGCATGGGCCTTATGTCGGAATTCATACAGTGCTTTTATAAGATCATAAATAAAATCATAATAATACTGGATAAGGATAGGCTGAAATTTGATGATGAATAGGAGATTATTTTTGAAATCAGCGAGTGGTCCAAATGGATTTGTGGTAATCCCGGGTAGTAAATATTGATAATCGGTAAAGGTCTTTTCCAGATCAACGGCGAGGCTTTGCAGGGTGGAATCGTCCAGTAATGTCACAAAAGCATTTAATACTGCATCGGAGGAAGTCAGGTTTTTAACCGGTACATTATACCGGCGCAATTCGATATGCTGAAAAGTTAAATTTCCTCCGCCATTATTATTGTTTCCGTTTAGCAGTCGTTTTTGAACCAATAAGGGAACTACATCCAGTTCCATCCTGCTTCCTTTATCATTACAGTCATTGGTATCGCAGTTTTTGAGACTCAATTCACTTACATCAAGAAAAAGTACGACGGCATACTGGCTGAGGTCAGCTCCCTGTGAAAGAGGAATGGCACCGGTCTTATCGGTAAGGGCGTCAAATTCTTTTTGAGTGAGCAGCAACAGCACTGTATTATTGGGAGCCGTACCCGCAGCGTCAGACGCATAAAAAAGGATGTTATTCCGGTTGGGATCCAGTCCGCACTGGGTAATCAACTGCAGGTCATTTGGGAAAGCAGGCCTTGTATAAGGGACATAATATTTATATCCTTCTTCTCCGGTATGATCGCAAAACAGGATGATATAGCCCTGCGTGGTAAGGCCGCAACCTTTTGTTACATTGATGGTGTTGCCTGTATTTGAAATTTCCAGGCCACATACTATGCCGCTGCCCAGCAGTTTACAGCGTGTCAGCCGATCCTGCTGATCTAAATAATTGAACAGGTCATTCAGATGTTTGTTGGTCAGCACCTGGTCCGGTTCAAATACAGGGAAAGTATTTGAAATACTCATGATCATTGATTTTTAAAGGTTCCCAAAACTGTTTTTCCTAACACAACCGTATTGCTGCCTTCCTTACTTTCCACGCAATCATGCAAGGTGGCCAGCGGATATTCGCTATGCAGTTGAGCCAGTATCCCGATCATTCTGTCATTGGCATCCCTGAAGGAAAACAGGTTTGCTTTTTTGTCAAATGAATAATTAGCAAGTTCTTCAATCCACTTTTTGTAGCGCACTTCGAATTCACGCATCAGGTCATTATTCAACCAGCATATTTTCAACATAACATGGGCAGGCGCTTCTTCGCGGATCTTGTTTTCAAAATATTCCCGGAAAGCCATGTTGTCAAAATGTCCCGGCCAGTAGGGGAGTACCACCGATGCACGGAATGTATAGGGGTCCAACTCGCAGGGACACCCGCAATCATGCAGGCAAACTTGCATCAGGTCGAACATTTTGTCCGGGGCTGGTATATTTTCACGCGGACGTAATAGTATATGTTCAATCAGATGGAGCCCGACCGGGTCATTGCAGGCGGTCCCGAATTCTTTTGCAAGTTCATCAATAGCATCCTGCGCAGCAGGGTTGCCGGCAAAACTGGTCTCACTCACCAGCAGGTCTGTCAGTTTGATGATGATACTGCCGGAACTGTCGATTGTATAATTAGCAGCGTCTTTACCCAGTTGTTTTACTTTTTCAACGGCATCAAGGGCATCCTGCTTGTTTTCATATTCCTTTGAATTCAGTTTGATCCCCGTGAGTGAAGTGACAGAGAAGTTGTGAAAGCATCCAGTGCAGATCACTTCTATATTATTGATGCAATAAAGGAACCGGCGTGTATAGTCTTTGATACCGGTGAGAAAACTGACCCTTTTTTCCAGCCCGGAAACATTGGCAGTATTCCATAATTGTGTCGTATCGATAGTAAAATCGTTTTTCTGAGGGAAATAATTATACGCCTTTCCCCGGTTACTGCTGATGTCGTCGTAGTTTTTAAGCGTTGATATTTTGGCATCCGTGATTTCTGAAAAGTCGATCTTCTCTTCCGTTTTCTCATTATAATTAATCGTATACATGAGCAGGGCATAATCATTAAAGGATTCTGCGAATCTCGCCAGCATATGATCGAGGAAACGGCCGCGTCTGTCCTCAAATACGTCTTTTGGTTCGTATAATTGCTGCCATTTGTTTTTCGGCTGCACGGTGGAATCGGCATTGGTAATGGCATCTTCCAGGACCACTATCGCTCCGTTTTTTAGATATATCGGATCGATATCCTTGATGTCCTTCAGAAATTGAGCGTAATAGGTGTGAGTGATATTGTCGGTGGAGAACAGGCGGTGAGCATTGACAAGCTGTGAAAGAAAATCAGCGAGTAATTGTTCGTAAAATAGCAGGTATGTTTTCAACTGCCGCTGCTGCGCCGTCCGAAGTGCCGTTGAATTGGCGGGTAGCCCGGCAATTCCAATTCCATACGTTTGAGGGAAATCATATTGCACCGGCCAATAGCTCCCGGTATCCCTCTTTCTTCCGTGCGGTATGGGGAGATCATCCTGCAGCCCGTTTAATTTTGCCCGCGACCGCTCAGCATGCAGTAATGAAATGGTGTCGTGTACCTCGTCATAATTGGCGATAAAGGGGAACTGGTTTTTAAAGAGCAATATTTTAGACTTATCCGCGCTGAGAACAGGCTTATGAAAGGGAGTTACAGGCATGCACCATTTCATGCCGGTAAAACCAAGGAGAGGCTTCCCGTCCGCTCCGTATTTGGTCATCACGAAATTGCGGATGGCAATGATGCCGTCGATGTCCATCAGCAGGTTAATGATGTCGGATGTATAAATAACCGAGCGCAATTGTGTTTTCTCTAATTGCTCCGTGTCGATAAACCCATGTTTCAAGACTACCCCTTCGAAAATCTGGTCAACCGGCATTTTTTTATCGAGCAACTCTTTCAGCGTATAGAAATCAACAGAGGGGTTAAGGTAATTTTCAATGGCATAAAAAATTTCAGCCTGCACCTTTTCAATATCCACAGCAGGGTTGACGTCCACATCAAAGCAAAAAGCTATTTCTTCGTCGTCCACGGTGGTGATATAAGGAAAGTCTTCACAGAGGTTACGGTGTTCGTGCAATGTCTTAATGGCGTTCTGGGCAATGAATTTAGCCTTACCGATCTTTTCCAAATAGAACTTAAAAATAGACGCGACAAATTCTTTGTCGGCAAACATGTTTTGCACATCAACTGTCAGGACGGTGCCGGAGGCTGGTTTTTTTGAAATGGCAATATTGAATGACAGTGTAGAAGCGTCTGTCAGCACCAGGTCACAGGTCCAGGTATCAGGACTTCCTGCCACTGTTGCCGAACTGATATTATTCTTATCTGCGGCAAGCGCAGCGAAACTAAAGTTGGCCAGTTTCCATGGCGAAAGCTCTATCGAGAACCAGAAATCACCTTTCGAAAATTTAGGAGCCAACGCCGGATTTTCCACTACCACTTCCCCGTTATTTAAATCGCCATATACATTGTCATTGTCCAGATCGAGCAGCACGTGGTAAAGACCTGAAAGAAACAAAGGAACATCAGTGGGTTCATATTGTAATATGTCCTTTTGGCAATTGGCATATATCGGGACTTCGTTAACGGGGCTCAACGCGCCTTTTTCATCTTTTTGACTGTCTTCTGAAAATAACCAGGCATTGTGTACCCCTACAATATCTATTAATACTTTCCGGTAATCATCTATGGTAAGCGGGTTGTTGGTAAGAATTTGTTTGGCAGTAAAAAACACCTGCCCACCGACAGTATTCCCGTTTTTATCCGTGAGCAGATCCTTCATGTCAAAGTCGGCCCGGTAACCGAGCTCTGTAAGTGCATAGCAAAGCGCTTCCAGTATGGTGATACCCGGATCGTGGGCATTATAATCCGTCCACAAGGCGCTGGAGAGGGATTCGATATGCTTTAACCCTTCGGCGCGCAACAATTCATAATCCTGTGGAAGAGGAAGTTGCTTGTTTTTTGGTATGGTAGTTTGCTCATCCATCAGCAAATGCAGGTTGCGGGTGAAACAATTTTATGTTTGATATTATTATCTTCATCGAAATAGGATACGAGGATGGAACGGGAGGTGGAAGCTGTTGCTTCTTCGATATCCGACAATACGGTCACGCCACTGCTGTCCCGGCGGATAAAATGATTCATTTTAAAGCAGGTGACGTAATCAACGTAGGGCCGTTCTTCCACAAAATTCAATAAGACGCTCTTATATATTTTCCCTCCGAAGGATATTTCTGTTTTGTTGTTGAATGCCCATGGACAAAGGAATTGCTCTATCTCTGTATTGAGAAGTTGCAGATAGAAAGCCTCATCGAGGTGTTCATAAAATTTAACCATGAAATCCAGTTGTATTTCCTCAAACTGCGGATTTTTTACATGCAGCTTCACAAAAGGAGAGGTGATTGTTCCCAGGTAATCAGTGATATTAGCCAGTAACCCAACGGGAGTATAGGGGCGAAGAGGGTTTATATTCGTATTGTTGTTTTGATCCGGGATGGTGATGATGGATACATGACCGGGATAATTTTCGCAAAATACATCTTCGCCCTGCTGCTTATAGAACCCGGAATGGTTCAGGCATTTTACTTTGAATATTTTGAAGAACATTTCCAGGATAATATGTTCGTAATCCCAGATGGTAATGGCTCTTTGTTTATGGCGCAGCCGCTCACTGACGCGAACATAGAAATGATCATCACTTTCACGTGTTCTGCCGTCGAAGGAGTCAAATGGCTGTTGAATTGTTTTAATGGCGGCATCGCTTACTAACAATTTGGAAATGCTGTTGGCGGGCAGCAATTGTCTAAACTCCACCTGGCTGGCTTCGTCCTGCTGCAACTGAACTTTTGCCGCTTGTGCTTGTATCGATACTATTTTGCAAACAGCATCGGCATAAGGCTGCGCCGTTACTTTTATCCAATGTAAACCCTCTTCCAGTAAGGTGTTGGTATTAACGGCATCACCCCCAAGTGTAAGTGTTACCACGCCGGATTGCGTGAGATTGTTGGTATTGTCAATGATATGCTCTTTTTTGAATCGTTTCCAGTTATTATTGCCTGCGAGGTAATACCAATTCAATATTTCCATGTCATGCTGTGGATTGGAACTTCCGTCCGCCACCTGGAAGAGTATGGTGACTACCATACTTGCTGCGGCATTCTCCAGGCCAATAAACAGTTCCCCTTCGTTAATGACATCCTGCAGCAGGCTTATCGGCTTTGTGCTTTCGGTGTCAGGTGAAGCGTCCACCAGGGAATTGTTCACTCGTGCAAACCCAAATGTATTGAGCTGGTAGAATAAATGGTTGTCGACCGGTGCATTTGAAGCAAATGAAACGGTAACATCCGCTTTGTAGTGAATGGAAAGATTATTTAATGCAATTTCATCCGGGACAGGTGTAGCGGGTATTTTAATGGTATAGGACGACGGCGTTTTTCCATCAGATACAAGAGAAGTGCCACTGCTTAATGCAGCGCTTATCTTTTCCAGGTGCCGCGCCAGCGAATATTCGTGTGAATTTAATTTTATCCGTAAAAACCCTTCCAGTGCGGTGGCCGTAATTTTTTCATTTTTGCTAAAGTCGATGGCCGTTGGAATAAAGGCATTGTTACCCCCGGAGAAGGTTATACTGTCGGCTGTAGCCCCGGTCACTATTGTATATTGGGTACTTTCAAAATCACTCTGTCGCAGATAATGGACGAGTGTATTTAAAGCAGGGCCACCGGATGGACTTTTCCAATCTGTTTCCAGTTCAAGAAAAGACAGTTGTTTTTGAAACAGTTCCTTACTGCCTATATAGAACCCGGCATTGGTATCGGGGAAGTCTCCAAATGGTTTAAATGGTTTGGATGCGTCGATCACCCCATTATCATTACTCAGCATCAGATCTTTTACACCCAATACTTCTACGGTAATAGCAACGGACGACAATTCTTTATTGCACAGGGATGTGTAGGGTAGGGCGTTGGCGGCATCCTGGTCAAGATAAATGGTTACCACCGGCAGTGCCACTTGCATGTTTCGGGCATGTATCTTTTCTGCATAAGGAAGAACGGCAGGAGCGTCGGGACTTAATGTGATAGTGAATATCAGTTGAGTCCCGGTTGAATTGCTGCTTACCACAGGTTGGGGCATGTCCTCCCATTTTTTCTTTCCGGTAAACTGCGCGGTAAAACAATTTAAGTTGTAAGGGGAAGGGCTTATTATACCGGGAACGGGGCTGATGAAATTTGCCGTTATAGTGATGGTACGGGTCCCTTCATTTAAAAACAATAAATTGGAAGCAATAGCAAAACCTGCCTTTGCATTTTTGATTTTCTTTATATCGCCAAAAGCAAACCAACTCTTATCTGCAGCTGTAACTTTTGCACCCTGCCCATCATCTGAATTGGCAATAGGAGATGCTTTCAAAAGATCTTTGGAGCCATGTACAATTTGCAGGGAGTGGATTTTGGATACCGTTGCCTTGTTAATAACGACGTCATCGGTAAGCGCATAATTGATTTCCTTTCCGGTAACATCCTTGCCTCCTTTAAATAGCGTATTCTTCAACAGACGGTGTTCGCTAACAGGTTTTTGCAGCTCAAATACCAGGTGTGCCGAATCCGGATCGGGTGTTTTGTTCATTAACTGAAGCACCTCTTTATAATAAAAATCAAGGTGGCGTTGTGTATACCTGTTTAACTCATCCTGTTCATGAATGTATATTTCAATAAAAGAGAGGAAGAGGGCCAGATGAGGGGTATGCTTTGGGTAATCTCCCAATGTTTGGATAAAAAGGTCATTGGCGCGTGTCACCACCGATGAGATGCCGTTTAACAGCGATTCTATTTGGGCATTGAACAGGTTATGATTGATGATATAAACGATCACCTCTTTTTCCGTTGGCAGCATGGGACGGGTAATGGATATATCCGGAACGGCCGTCTTCCATTCAGTACCCAAATCATTCCGGGTAAAGGTTCCATTGGAAATAACGTCAACAGGGGCGTCGTTGTCCAGTTCTTTTGTCGTATAGTCGAGGAGGCCGGCCGTTTTGAAATCATTGAAACATAGCTCTATGTTGGCGAGCGGCAATTGAAGTTTATTGATGATTACATCCCGGAATATTTGTTTATATTCAAAATCATCCGGCAACAAATTAAATTGCTGATCGATCAATGTGGCAAGAGAAAATAATACGTCAAATAAATATTTGAATTCTCTTTTTGCATCTGCATCCGTACCTGACAGTTTTATCTTTTTATAAATTCTTTTTTTGTAGTCTGTAATTTCCTGTACGTTAATGCGGGAAAGGGTGGCCAGTGATACGCTTACATCGGACTGCATCAATACTTGCCAATTGCCATCCACCGTATTATCATCCTTGAAATAATTCAGGCAGGCGCCATATCTTTTGGCAAACAGGATGATGTCGGCCGCTTCGCGTTCGTCTACCTTTGAATAACCGGCAGACAATGCGGCGAGTATCCTGTTTAAGAGGCTGGTGCCCTCACGTATCAATGGATTTTTATCGGTACACGGCATATGCGCTGCTATGAATTAGTTATTTTATTTCGGTGCTTTCGGTTTTATAGAACGGGAATACGAAGTTGTATCTTGAATTGGTAGACCGTACGGTATAATCAATGGAGATAATGATCCTCCCTTCCAGTTCGCCGGTATCATCCAATTCTATTTTATCGACATTTATCCGGGGTTCATAATATAAAATAGCTGTAGAAATCAGGTCTTTGATGTAGGTTTTGAATGTGGTCGTCAGTGGCTCGAATACCAATTCATCCAGGTTGCATCCATAGTCCTGCCGCATCACTCTTTCTCCCTGTCTTGTGGAAAGAAGAATTTCCAGACTGCTTTGTATATCTGCTTCATCACTCAGCATCCCCACCTGCAGCGTTTTATTGCTGAATGCAGGAGGGAACCCCCAACCTGTTCCAAGAAATGATTTTGTTATTGCCATAATATTATCCTCCTATAATTACTGTTGGGCAGCCCAATACTATTGCTCCGCCGTGTGCAGTAGGATCTCCCATACGTGCTGCCGGCATGCCGCCAATCAATACCGTGGAAGAACCCATAATAATTGAATCGGGTGGCCCGACACAGGTGCATAGATCTCCCGCGCGCGCAACAGGCAGGCCACCGATTAGGACAGTTACGCCTCCCGGGGGTAATACCGGTCCGCCCACATGCGGAACCACTCCGGTCACCATCGGGCAAACATGCATATCTGTTATTCTTGCTGCAAAAGGCATAACCTTCTTATTTTACGTCGAATTAATTGATCTTCACCAGCGATCCTTTTATTTCCATTACACCACTACTGCTGACGCTTGTGCTCCCGCTCCCTTCCAGGCTCAGGGAGGCATCGGCCTGTATGGAAATCTGAGGCGCCGCAATGGATAATGAACTACCGGCTTTTAGTGTCAGGTTCGTGGCGGCCTCTACCGTCACTCCACTGCTATCTATGACTATTTTGTTTCCGTCGCCATCCTGTAGTAGTATACTGCTTTCGCTGTCGTTCATTTCAAATACCCTGTTGCCCGGCGTCTCAATGTGTATACTTTTTTGTTCATCATTAAAAATGAGTTTTATTCCTGACCGCGATACATATCCTTTTTCCGGGTTGCTGTCCTGTGGGTCCAGGGGAGCTGATTTGGCACTGCTGTGCAACATGCCGAGAATGACCGGGTTGCGCGGATCATCATTCATAAATCCAACGAGTACTTCATCATTGGTTTCAGGTCGGAAAAACGTACCGCGGTTATCACCTGCATCCAGTGTAGCCACCCGGGCGTAGATACCATCGTCCTGGTCGTTGACCATGGGCAGGCGAATTTTTATCCGGTATTGGCCGGTATTATCTGTGATGCCGGTTACAATACCTATCTGTAAACCATGAAGGGAAGATGACTGGCCTGTCGCCGAAGCCGCATGGGTGGGATTGGTTTGTTCAGCAAAGAACTGTTCGTTCCATCCAAGGGTAGCTTCCGTGACCCAATCGCCATCTGTATACTCATGTTGTATGGCTGATACAAAGGCTTTTCCGCTAAAGTTTTTTCCTGCGCCATTAATATTGATAAAATCACCCGGCAGAACCGTGGCCACACCCTGGTATTTCACTTTGGCTTTTATTTTTGAAAGGTCCTGCCGCAATTTTTTTGCATTGGCAATCGCCTGTGTTTCTTCTTTGCTTAAAGTGGCAGAGGTTCTCATTTCCAGTGGTTGTTTGATGACCGATGAGAGATCGGACCTTGTAAAACTTCCTTCTTCCGGAGCTTTTGAATCTTCGCTCTCGGTGGTTACCACCTTTTGGTTTTCAAAATCCCAACTGAGCGTCTTTACGGAAGCTGCCTGCGTACGGGCGTCCATATCGGCATGAAATTCCAGTATATCGGCGCCGTAGGTCAGATCCAGTTTCGCCGCATCCTCCAACGCTGGTTTTTTTACTGTCAACTGCCCGTTGGTGATCACACAAATCATCCCGTTTACATCAATGCGGCTGATCATAAAATCCCAGTCCGTGATATTGGATTGAACCAGTTGTTCATGCTTTGGTTTGGAGTCCTCTACCTGTGTGTTGGTGATATCGTTATCGCTCAGTAGTTTTGAAACAATATCACTGTCTACGATGTCATTGTAGTGACGGTTGCTTTTATTGACCGTCATTTTTATTGTTTCATCCTTGCACTCGATGTTCAATTCCGCACAATTGTTGTTTATTTTGTGCGTATTCGTTATGATGATGCCTTTGAAAACCGTCGTTTTTTCTTTGTGGTAGCCGAATTGTATTTCTATTTTCTTGCCGGGTAAAAAATCTTCCGAATCACTTATTTCAAAATCTTCTTTGTTGGGTTCCCCGTCAAGGAGGATGATGGTAGTCCCGGGGATTTTGTTTATTTCAGATGTAACAGTGATGCCTGCCACCTGGTATTGTTTGGATATTTCCTTTCCTTCCACCAGAATGGCGGATGTGGCAAGATCGGGGTTTTGTACAGTAGGAACTATTCTTGTTGTGGTTGCCATTGTTATTATACTGTGGGTGGGAAAAATATTTTTGTTCCTGTTTCTATGTTCCTGAAGCCGTCCAACTGGTTGTATGTCGCTACGTCTATATAATACTTTTTGTCGTTGTAGATTTTTTTTGTCATCACAGGCAGTTTGTCGCCGGCATTCACGATTCTTTCATGGGTAATGTCCGGGCTCATCGGGTTTTCCTGTGCCACCCGCAGGTTTTCTTCCACCGTTCCTTTGAAAGAACATTTTGCCACTGCCCGCAGCGGGGATCCATCGGGTTGGAATAATTTAAATTCAATATCCATTGCGGTTAGCACCCCTTTGAATAATAAAGTACCCCAGTGAATTTTGAGATAATAAGGCCGGTGGATTTCGCTCTGGTATTGAAGTATCTTCTGCCGGAAACTGTCCAGTTGATCGGCGACCGGAACGATATTGGAACTTATGACCCCTGTACCGTCGAAAAGAAAATCAAAATTGAATTCCTGTGGCGGCATCTTGTTGAACTTGAGTGCAACTCCGGATGTGCCGGGAGCCTGTGTCTCACAGAATTCGATTTTATATTTATATGAGTAGGTCTCCGGGTTGATAAGCGCATAGAAGGGCGGCCCCGTCACGGTGTTGTATCCCGGATCCGAATAAGACAGGATGTACAGCTTTTCCAGTTGTGAAGGATCGGATGCCATTATCGTTCATTTTTTTGGCGAAGTGTTTTAAGAATTCTTTCTGTCACTTCCCGGGTGATTTCTTTTTTTAATTTATTAATGTCTTCCTGTTTTAAACCGGCAGGAGGTTCCTTGGCCCTTCCCCCAACGATAGCTTTAATATGCAATTCTTTTATTTCAATTGGCATAACATTGTTTTTATTTGTTATTCTTCAGGTAGCCGAATTTATCACATTGAAATACCGGTAGCTTAAGGTGACGGATTCCACCACAATGGAATTATCCTGCGCATTAAATCCCGATACCGACCATTTTTTGGGTATAGCGCTTATCACATACCATGTCATAACGGGGGTATGCTGCTCATTCAGTAAAGAGATATGTACATTGGCCGGTAAAAAGGAAAAATTCTCCAACGCGTTCCTGCACCAGGTAATAAGTGGCGATCCGATGAACAGGCCCCGTTTGAGTGTGATGTCCGAATAGCGGGTGCGTTTCGGTAATTGCCAGGTGAAACGGTTTTGCCCTCCCTCTGTAAAACTTTCCATTTCCATTTCCGCTTCCAGTCCGCTTACTTCCTGGAAACGGGAATCGTCTATCACCTGTGGCGTTAGCTCGAACGTTACCAAAAAATGGAACCCTACTGGAGGATATCTGGTAGCCATCAGGGTTCGTTTTGAACGGTTAATCCTTCATGTGCTATCTCTATGGTTTCAATGGCGACTTCATTACCATCTGCTTTAAGGTCTGTGGACTGTACCTTGACAGGAAATGCATTTTTTACTTTCCAGACAACTACCGGCTCGTGTTTTTCGTTCAATAATGAAATTACCAGGCTTCTTCTTTCGATAGTGTTGAGTGCGATGGTGTTGAACCAATTATAGAAATCATTATCTCCTTTAAATGTGCCGCGCTTAAATGTGATGTTCGAAAACTTCTGCATTCCGGGCATTTTTATTTTATGATATTCAGGACTGGACCCTTCCCGGTATTCAATGATATCCGTAGATACATCGAGCCCGGTTACTTCGGAGAAACCGATGTTGGTTCCGCCCCATTCTACCTGGAAATGAAATTTTGGAATTGGGTATTGTGCCATGTTGATTTATTTTAGTTGTATGATTGAACGTGGTTTATTCCGGCAATCAGGATTCCTGCAATTTGTGCATGAAGCGGAGTATGATAAACTCTGCCGGGCGAACGGCTGCCATTCCTATTTCCACGATCAGCTTTCCGTCCAGTATATCCTGTGCTGTCATGGTTTGACCAAGTCCGCATTTAACAAAGAAGGCCTGTTCGGGTTTGGCGCCTGCCAATGCACCTTCGCGCCAAAGTAAGGTGAGGTAATTCTCGATCATGGCCCTGATTTTCGTCCAGGTATTGGCGTCATTGGGTTCAAATACAAATTGCATAGTGGCTTTCTTGGTGGACTCTTCCACCATAATAAAGAACCTGCGCACGGATACATAGCGCCATTCGCTGCTGTTGCCATCCAATGTGCGTGCGCCCCAAACCAAGATGCCTTTCCCATTAAATGCCCTTATTGCATTTACTGATTTGCCGGGGCCCGGGTCAATATTCATAGTGGCTTGCTCTGCATCGGTAATGGTATCTGTTATATCATATATTGAGTTAATGGAAATATTAGCCGGCGCTTTCCATACGCCTCTTGTCGCATCCACTTTGGCATAGATGCCGACGATGGCAGGTGAAGGCGGTAAAGTAGGGCTTAATTTCTGGATGGCGGTTTTACTGAGATAATAAACGGCGCTATTGGTTGTGAGTAAACTAGCTAATGTTGGCGTTGTGGGGGGACCTCCATCGATGGTTATCGTAACTTTCACATCCACATCAATATATTGATATTCGTATATGGTTTTCAGATTGGGATAATAGGCTGCGGCATAGTTTAAATTATCCGTTTTACCGAAGCCTGTAGTATGCGGCATAATGTCTCTGAAATTATTTATAGTTGTGGTCGTGTCCCCTGCCTGTGCATACACATCAACTAGTGTAAAGCGATTCTGTAGTTTGGCACAGGAATCAATGGCATGTGCGAAAACTCCATAAAACTTCGCTTCATCAGTAATACGTTGCGCTTCAGGAAAAACATACAGCGTAGGTTCATCATAGGCTTCTAAAATATCTACTGCACCTGTGAAGGCTGTATCGGATATTGGTAGCACTCCTGTCGTTACACCTACCGAGACAATATAACAAGGGCCGCCTCCATTATCAAAGTAATGGAGAAGCGCATAATACATATTATGGATAGATGGTGATTTAGTGTTATCGAGTTTCGCGATGACAGTCGTCGACGCAGAAGGAGTGGTTTTAATAGTTACATCTACTAAAATGCCCAGTTCGTTCTCTGCTTTGCCAAAATGCTGTTCATACTCTTTCAGGTTAAATATTTTGAACGGTGTGACGCTTGTGAACGGTATTCCGTTTCCATCCAATGCGATTGCTGTATAGCCGATAAACGCCGGTATGGCAGTAGATACCTGTGCGATGGAGGGCGGTAGTGTCGATATCTCCGATATATACACCCCCGGGGTGGCGATGGCAGTTTCATTCATTGTAATAAAGTTTTAAATGGAACAATTATATTTTAAATCCTGCTTTTGAATTTTATGGTAAAGGCGGGCGCCGGCTTAAGCAATTTCCCACCCGTATCCAACAGTTTATAGCTGTTGTTGGTCGTTCCGCTGTTGTACATATCAATTACCCCGAAACAGGTTTCATCTGCTTGTACCGTAGCCGTGTCCTGCAAGTCGGCATTGCTCACCACCTGCTCCACCGGTTGCAGCAGCTTCCAGAAATTGATATTGGATAGGGCAATGCCATCCGCTGCCAGTACGGGTTGTAACGATACATATAGATTGCCCCCGCTTTGAACGATGGTTCCCACATCATAATCATTGAAGGAAGAATAATTAGCCACCGGGTTACTTAAAAAAAGATTTCCGCCATTCGTATTGTTCACCTGGTTGGAGAACTGGTACATTTTTTTGCTGCCGGCAGCCGTTACATAGGTCTTATTAAAAAAATCACTGCTGTTGTGCAGGAGGAACCGCCACCGGATATTGCCTTGAATGGCCACGAACGGAACCTTGGGATCAGGTGCCGGAGGAGTGGATGGGACACATTGTATAAAACAAAGCAACGTATTGTTATAGTACCGGTAATTCATGCTGTAATTGATGAACAGATTACGGGTAGCCGAATCAGGCGTTATGGAAATTCCTTTTTGCAAAAAAATTTCCTGCGGCGTTTCATAACCGCTGTGAATTAATTGGATGGTGAACAGTTCCCTGTATATGGTACTGATCGATTCAATCATCTTATTTCATTTTAAAATAATTTGCCTGAATTTCTTCAATCAACGGGCCTTTCAGGTCGGACAGACTATCAATGGTAACCATGCGCATGCGATAAACAACAGATGGAAAGTACCTGCCGCCGAGAACCGACCATATTTCATGCAGTTGCTGCAGGTTGAGGCTTACCATATCAAGTATGAGTTTTTCAATATTTAGATCAAGGGCTGGGGTATTGGAATGATCAAAAAGATATTTTTTCTGGAAAAATCCGATAACATTTTGTAAATCCTGCAAGGAGAGACCATAACCTCCTGCCGGCCTTACAGAAGTGAATAATAAAGTAAGGTATAAATGCATGGCAGGGTTTTTCATGATTATACCATCATCCTTTCTGACATAATTATTCGGATCGCGGGAAATCCTGTTTTCTTCAATATTAATCAGTGAAATAACAATATCTGCATTTATGCCATTGTTATCGTTTACTATTTCACTGATATTGCCAAAATCAGCATTTATGCCATTATTGATTAATTCCTGACGAATAATATTTACAGCCGGAAAAATCATAAGAATGATTATTACACTGTGAATAATTCTGATGCTTGCGTTTTGATAGAGAAATGTATGAGGAGAATACCAATCAGAAGTAAGTAACTAAGAACTAAACTAAAGCTTTAAAATCTATTCAACAATACCACTTTGTGGTAATGCTTAAGAGCGCGTTTCCGTTATTTAATGCAAGTGCTTATCTATTAACGAAAAAGGCATTATCTTACCAGATAATTTTTTTCTTTATTGAACAACCCTCTTCTCATGACCCAGGCTTCCCGCCGGCTGGCTTCCGTTGATGCATTCAGGGCCCTTACCATGTTCCTGATGATCTTTGTAAATGATCTGTGGTCGCTGAGCGATGTGCCCGAGTGGCTGGACCATGCCGGCAGAGCGGAAGATCGCATGGGGCTGGCCGATACGGTCTTCCCTGCTTTTCTGTTCATCGTGGGCCTTTCCATTCCTTTTGCCATAAGATCCCAGGCCTCCAAAGGGTATTCGCGGAAGAGCACCTTTATCCATATCCTCACCCGCTCGGCCGCCCTGCTGATCATGGGTGTTTTTCATGTAAATCTTGAAAGTTATAATAAAGCGGAGGCTTTTTTGCCCAAGCCCTGGTGGCAGATCGGCAT
>Ga0179596_10000072_pt1 | contig 98846 bp, 67 predicted proteins | sample CZODoug1_1_08_16_FD_155494 | JGI IMG/M metagenome (GOLD analysis project Ga0179596, IMG submission 155494) | Vadose zone soil fungal communities from Angelo Coast Range Reserve, California, USA - CZODoug1_1_08_16fungal (Illumina Assembly) | ecosystem: Environmental > Terrestrial > Soil > Vadose... | reverse complement strand
CCGTGTACCCGAGAGATTCACGATCGCCGCGGTGATATTGGCGGTAGTCGTGGTCGAGGGGTTGACGGTGTAATTGCCGCCGTCGGTATTGCCGGCCGTGATGCCTGAAATGGTGACGGTCTTGGCCGTGCCAACGTTCTTGTCACCAAAGGTCGCCGCAGTGTCGGCGAAAGTTACCGTGTCGCTGCCGAGCACGCCGCTGCTGGCCAGGTTCACGCCGACGGTCGTGGTATTGGCGTCGTAGACCTTGTCGCCGGCCGTCCCGGTGACCGTGATCCCCAACTGGCTAACCGCAACGGTGTCTGTGCCTCCCACCAACGTGTAGTTGCTCGCCAACCCCGTGCCGTTGTTGAGCACCAGGGTCCCCTGCGACGTTAGCGACCGCGTGCCCACATTCTTGCTCGAGATCGTGCCGCTGCCTGTGAGAACCAGATTCTCGCCGTTCACACCGCTCACGGTACCCGCCGACCCAAATATTCCCGCCGCGGCATCGGTAGCCGCGTCGTAAACCCGCGCACCGCTCAGGTTCACGACGGCCCGCGTGATCGAACCCGAGCCGTTATCGCTGCCGGGCAGCGTATAGTTCGCCAGCAACGTGCCGCTCGATGGCGTGAGCTCGCCCGAGGTCAATGCGCCGCCCGTGATCGAGATTCCTGTGCCGACGTTGACGCCGCCAAAAGTGCCGGTGACGCCGCTGTTCACGGTGGCCCCCTCGCCGTTCACGAAACCCGTCAGCACCGTATTGGCGCCGCTCAGATTGGCGATGTTGTTGCCGTCGTAGCTCTTGGTCGCGGTGGACGTTGCGCTAAGTGCCACGGGCGAAATCACGGCCGTGAGACCGCTGGGTTGAGTCAGCACATAGTTGCCGCCACCCGGTCCACTCAAGCCCATGCTGGTGGTAACGGAATCCGTACCGGCATTTCCGCTATTGCCCAATATCCCGGACGTTGCGTTCGTCAAGACCGGCGCGTCGCCGTTATAGAAGGTCCCCGTCAGAGTCGCTCCTGTCAGCGCATCGACGTTGCTCCCGTTGTAGGGGCGCGACGTCGTCGCCACATTCACCACCGTCAAAGGTGCGGGCGTAATGGCCAGCGCCGTCGCGTTCGCCGGCGCCTGACTGAAGACGTAGTTGCCATTGTTCGCCGATAAGCCGCTGCCGTCGATGGCATAGTGGCCGACATTGCTGCTGGAGGTAGCCGCCGTCGCGAAAGTCGCGGTACCGGTCGTGGCGCCGCCGATCGTCTCGCCGTTGACGAAACCGCTCACCGATCCGCTCAGCCCCGAGGGCGTCGTGCCATACACGAAGCTGCTGGGTACTGCGGTATAGGTCAATGTCGCAGCGCTGATAGTGCCGGTGCCGTTATCACTGGCGGGCAACGTGTAGTTCGAAAGCAGCGTTCCGCCGTTTGCCGTAAGGTCGCTCGTGCTCAGCGCACCGCGCGTCACGGCGATCCCCGAACCCACGTCGGGACCGGCAAACGTGCCGGTGACACCGCTGTTCACCGTGGCGCCCTGACCCGCCACGAATCCCGCGAACGTGGTGTTCGTTCCGCTGAGGTCTGCGACCGTCGTGCCGGTGTATGTTCTAGTCACGCTCGATGCGGCGCTGAGCGGCGCCGGCGAAATCACTGCGGTGAGTCCGGTGGGCTGGGTGAGGACGTAGTTGGAACTGCCCGTACCGCTCAGCCCCATATTGGTCGTCACCGAATCCGTGCCGACGTTACCGCTGTTGCCCAAGGTCCCGGTGGAGGTATTCGTCAATGCCGGCGTGTCGCCGCCATATACCGTACCGGTCAATATCGCGCCCGACAAAGCATCGACGGTCGTGCCGTTGTAGACCTGCGGTGTGGTGCTGACGCCGGTGGTGGCGAGAGGCGCGCGATTGATGGTTCCCGTGCCCGACGCCAAAACCGGTAGCGCATAGTTGTTGAGATTCGTGGCCGAGCCTGCGGTGAAATCGCCCGACGCCAACGTCGCCGTCACGGTCTCGGTACCCGCGTTGGCCGACGCGTAAATGCCGCTCGGCTGGGTGACTGACGCCGACTGGCTTCCCACGAATCCCGTAAGTTGGTAGTTGGCCGACGTGAGCGACGCCGCGGTCGTACTATCGTAGGTCTTGGTGGGATTTCCGACGATCACTGCCGATAATGGCGCCTGAGTAATCGTGCCGGTACCGGATCCCGTCGTCGGCAATTGATAGTTGGACAGATTCGTTCCGGAGTTCGCCACGAAATCCGACAGCACCAATCCCGACGTGATGCCGATGTTGGTCCCGGCATCGGGGGCCACATAATTGGCCGTCGCCGATTGCGGAACCGATGCCCCTTGACCGATCACAAAACCCGTCAGGGTGTAATTCGCGGCGGTCAACGTCGTGGACGGGCTACCATCGTAGACCTTGGTCGGATTGCCAGCGATGAGCGCCGTGATCGGCGCCGGTGTGATGTCGGCCGTCAAGCCAGCCGGTTGATTGAGCACATAGTCGCTGGACTGCCCTCCGGATATGGAGAACCCGCTTGCGTTCACCTTGATCCCGGTTCCGGCATTGACCGACGTGAACGTGCCCTGCGCACCGATCGCCGACAGTGTCACCGAGTCGCTGCCCAAGACGCCGACGAGACTCTGGGAGGCAGTATTCAGCGTGGCGGCATTCGTTGCATCGTAAGGCTTCGAATTGGCGATGACGCCGGCGACGCTCAATGGCGCCGGGGTGATGTTCGCTGTAAGACCCGTCGTCGGCTGCAATGTATAGTTGCTGGCCGCCGACCCGCTGATCGAATAGCCGGTGACGGTGACCGGCAACGAGTTGCCCACGTGGATCGTGCCGAACGTTCCTGAAGGCGTACCCAACAGACTCAGATTGCCGGCGTCGCTGGCGACGACGCCCGTCAGCGCGACCGCACCGGTGCTCAAGGGGTCGACATTGGTCGTGTCATATACTTTGCTCGTCGCATAGAGTCCAGTTACGTACAGCGGCGCCGACGTGATGTGGCCCGTGCCTGAGGCGGATGACGCCATCACGTAATTGGACATGAGCGTCCCGGAGTTCGGCGTATACGCGGAAGCCGTCAACTGCGCCGTCACGGATTCGGCGCCCACGTTGGGGCTTGCATAATTCACCAACGCGGAGGGGTTGATCTGTGCCCCTTGCGCACCGACGAACCCGGCGATGGAGTAGTTCGAAGAGCTCAGCGTCATGCTGGTGCCGCCGTTGTACACGCGCGTCGGATCGTTCGCAATGGTCACGGTGAGCGGCGCCGGGGAGATGGTGCCTGAGCCGTAAGCCGTCGTTGGGAGATGATAATTCGCAAGGTCGGTTCCGGAATTCGCGCTGAAATCGCCGCTGCCAAGGGTCGCGGTGACGGATTGCGTACCCGCATTGGCCGACGCATATTGCCCCGCGGTCTGAGTCACTGAGGCTCCCTGACCGGTAGTGAATCCGGTCAGTACGAAGTTCGCGGGAGTGAGTGTAGCCGTCGTCGTGCCGTCGTAGAGTTTCGTGGGATTTCCGGTGATGCCCGCCTGGACATAGCCCGCGAGTTGTACCTGGGTAATGGTCCCCGTGCCCGACAGCGTCGTCGGCAAACTGTAGTTCGACATCAAGGTACCGGAGGCCGGGACGTAGTTGCCTGACGTCAACGTGGCAGTGACCTGCCAGAGCCCGGCATTGGGCGACGCGTAAGCACCGCTGGTCTGATTGATGGTAGCGCCTTGACCGGTTAGAAATCCGCTCAAGGTGTAATTCGCGCCGGTCAGAGCGGCGCTGGTCGTGTTGTCGTAGACCTTGGTGGGATTTCCCACGATCATTCCCGTCAGCGGTGCAGGCGTTATCGTTCCCGTACCGGTCACCGAGGCGGGCACGCTGTAGTTCGACATTGATGTACCGGAGGCTGCGGCAAAATCCGGAATGGTGAGCGTGGCGGTGACCGTTCTGGGTCCGGCGTTCGCCGAGTCGTATTGCGACAAGGTCGTCTGCGGAAGGGTCGCGCTTTCACTGCCGACGAAGCCGATGATGGTGAAATTGGCGGAGGTGAGGTCTGCGGTGGCGGTGCCGTTGTAGGGTTTCGTCGGATTGCCGGTCAACGTGATGGTCAGGGGCGCCGCAGTAATGTTCGCCGCGAGGCCCGTGGGTTGCGTCAGCGTATAGTTGGGCGCACTCGATCCCGAAATTGCGAAACCGCTGGTGGTCACCCCTAAGCCGCTACCCACGTTCTTGCTGGCGAACGTTCCCGCAGCGCTCACCGAGGAGAGGACGACAGTCGGTGCATCACCGGCGATGAGACCGGACACCGTGGCTCCGCTTACATTCAACACGTCCGAGAGGTTGCCGTCATAGATCTTGTTGGTCGCCAGCACGCCCGTGACCGTCAGTGGGGCGCGCGTGATATTCGCGGTGAGGCCCGGCGGCTGCACCAGCTGATAGTCTGCCTGCTGCGCGCCGGTGAGCGTAAAACCCCCGGTCGTTATGCCGATGCTGGTGCCCGCATTGCTCGACAAAAAATGACCCGCAGCTCCCGTGCTGGACAGCGAAACGTCGTCGCTGCCGATGACGCCGTAAATGCCGGCGTGGCTGATATCGAGCGGATCGGCCGTCGAACCATCGTAGACCTTGTCCGTCGCGAGAACGCCCGTGATCGCGAGCGGCGCCTGAGTGATCGTGCCGGGTCCCACGGCCCCGGTGGGCAAGGTGTAGTTGGATAGTTTGGTACCGGACCCCGGCACGAAGTTGGTATTGGCGAACGTCGCGGTCACCGTCTGCGGACCGGCGCTCGCGGATCCATAGGACACCGAACTTGGCTGGTTGATGGTCGCGCCTTCGCCGGACACGAAGCCGGTGAGCTGGTAGTTCGAGGACGTCAAGGTAGCCGTGACGGTACCGTCGTACACTTTGGTCGGGTTGCTGATGATGGCGGCGCTCAAAGGCGCCGGTGTGATCGTCCCTATCGAAGCCGTGATCGAAGTTCCACCCAATGCATAGCCGTACACCGAAATGGTCCCGGCCGAATTCTTGACGGTGAAATCGGCAGCAGTCACCGCGGATGTGACGGGGATGTTCGTCCCGACATCGGCGGCCTGATAGGCGCCGTTCATGGACGTCACCGTATCGCCGTTGAGCAAGCCGCTGACCGTATAGTTCGCGCTCGTCAAGCTGGCCGTCGTGCCGCCATCGTATACCTTCTGCGCGACGCCGCTCAGCGCTGTGACCGTAATCGCGGGCGCGACGCTGTAAAGAAATCCGTTGCCGATGGATTGTGCGGGACTGGCTTGGTATGGCGCGGCGTACTGGATGAAATCCGGCGCGAGCCCGCCCACCGTGTCCAGGGTGGGATTCACGGAGTACACCAACCAGCGGCCCGTGGATCCGACAGACAGCGCCCCGACACCCGCATTGTTGATGAAGCTTGCGCCCGTGACCAGGGTCACGCCCGCATTACCCGTGATCGAGGCGCCGGACGCCACCGTGAGATTGCCGCCGCCTGCCTGCATCAGCACCTTGCCCGCACCGGTGACCGCAGCGTTCACATTGACCGCGTGGTAAGCGTTCAGCGTCAAATCGGCCGCGGCGTTGGTCCAGGCGATGGCAGCGTTGACGTTGATATCGCCCGCGCCGGCAATTTGAGTGCCGCTGCCCGTTGCCGTGGTTGCCGTGGTCGCCTCAGTGACGCTGGTGCCCGCGTTGAGCGTGCTCGCAATCGCCGCCGCGGCCGGCGCGTCAATGGTAAGGTCGATGGGATCGATCAGCCAAGACCCGCCCTTGCCTCCGGTGATTATCGCGCCCTTCGCCACCGAGACCGTCGCACCCGACGTTTCGATGGAGCCGCCGGACTCACCGCCGCTCGGCGACGCATCGAGAGTTCCTCCGACGTTGACCGCGCCGGACCGCATTCCCGCGAGCAAAGTAATGGTCCCGTTGTGATTCTCGACCGAATGCGCCTGCACCACGCCGGTGTTGTTGACCGCGCTGGCGAGCAACGTGTCTTGCGCGCCGGCCGTCATGATGACCTGGCCGCCGTCGGCCTGGATCAATTGCTTGTTTTCGGCCAAATCATTCAGAGTGCTCTGATCCACATGCAAGTGAATGAGTTGCTTGCCGCTGAAGGTGAGGGTCTCGGCGCTGCCCGCGCCCAAAGCAACCGTGCCCAGCCGCGCCGTAATGACGCCCTGGTTCGAGACTCGATTTCCGACCAACGCGACATAGCCGCCATCGGCCGCGTTGATGGACCCCTGGTTCACCACGCTGCCGGTTCCGCTGCCGCTCAAGGTGCGAGCGCTCATGCCGATTGCAGCATCGCTCACCTCCAAGGTCGATGCCGTCAGCCCACCGACGTTTACTTGGGCGCCCTTGCCGAACAACACGCCGTTCGGGTTGATCAGCCAAACCTGGCCGTTGGCGTTCAAATGACCGAATATCGTGCTGCCGCTATTGCCCAAAATGCGATTGACGGCAATGGCGCTCGAGTTCGGTTGAAGAAAATTCACCACCTCGTTCGAGGCGACGTCGAAACTCTGCCAGTTCAAGAACAAATCGTTACTGTTTTGCCGAACGGTCGTGGTATTGCCCGATTGAGCAATCGTGCCGTTTCCCGCCGTTACTTGCCCCCCGATCGGGCCGGCGGTCGCAGACGCCGCCATCGCAAGCAATACGATGGACGAAGCGGTAACGATGAAGGAAGCAGTATCGTGGGACTGCAGAATCCACCGGCACCCGCAGTGGCGCCAGACAATTCGGAAAACGCGGTTCATCGACATACTCGGCTGGGTATTTATGGAATACCTTTTACCCAGTCAGCCGACAGTCAGCTGTGATAGGTATCCCAGTGCCGATCCAGCACTCAGAGACACACTGCAAAGAATCTAAATACCTACACCATTCGCTCCCGAGTTCTCCGCACGGCGGTCAAGGCGCCCAGCCAATAACCATTCTCGATGCCGCGCAGGCCGATCAGTTCATATACTTGCGCGGGAACAGAATACGGAACGTGGTTCCGACGTCTTTCACCGATTTTATCTCGATGGTCGCCTCCAGCAATTCGCACAGCCGTTTGACGATAGAGAGGCCAATACCCTCACCCGCTTGCTCGCGCGCGATTCGTTCGTCATTCGCGCGCACGGCCGGCGGCTCGCCGGGCGAGGACGCGGAGCCTCCTCGCGACGCGTTCTCCAACGCCTGCGTCAACGGTTGGCCGGAATCCGAATGAAGGCCGGGCCCCGTATCCGCAACGCAGAGTTCCCAACGCTTCTCATCATCCGCGCCACTATCGCCCCAGCTGACGGTGATGCCGCCGGTGCGCGTGAACTTGACGGCATTGAGGATTAGATTCTGGGCAATGCGACGGACCTTCACCGCATCGCCATCGGCCGCGAAGCCCGGCGGCCCGTCACAGCGTAAAAAAAGACGTCGCTGTTGAGCCAGAGGACGAATCCCCTCGCACAGCTGCTGCAGGATGGGCGAGATATCCAACGCTTCGATCTGACGCTGTTCACGGCCGGCTTGCAACCGCGCGAGGCTGGTTACGTCGTCCAGCAAATGATGCAGCGTCGTCACGTTGCGCATCAATATCCGAACGAAATCGTCGCGCGCCTCTTCGCGCAGCCCCCCGTGCGTGAGTCCCACGGTGGCATTGGCCACTACGCCCAGGTTCCCGCGAAGATCGTGGGCCGCTTGTCTCCATAAATCGGCACGATGCTGTTCCAATTCTCGTATTTCGCCCAGCGCGTTTTCGAGATCCTTGACCTCGCCTTCGGCTTCTTGCTGCTGAAGCTGGAAGTACTGTCCAACGCTTTCCTCGATCCCGGTGCCGCAGAGCGCGGCCCAAATTCGGCGCGCCGCGGCAACGGTGGCATGCGATATGTGCGGGTTCGCCACCGTGTAGCCATCCAATTCCGCGATGACACATTCGTTCAGCTTGCCGAGTTCGCGCGTGACTTCACGCAAATCGTAGCCCTGCTGCCAGCGCTGCAATCCATGGGCGGCCGCCGGTGCCTGTGCGGCATCGCTCGAGGGAGTTACATCGGCGCCGGACGGGCTCCTCCGCAGCTCAAGCTCGAAAGTCGAGAGAAGCGCCGGTATATGATCGAATAACTGCACCCGCGGGAGTGATTCGACGGTGGTCAGGGAGGGATCGCGTTTGACCGCGCCGCGCCAAGCCTCCAAAATCGCACCGCGCCGGGCACTCAGATGGTCGGCAAGCACTCGACGCTCGACGTCGATTTCTCCCATTCGCTCTCTCCGCACAATGAATCGGTACGGTGCGCGCTAACCTAAGGGTCCGCAAGCTTTAGTGATTTTGAAACTTTTACAAGGGAAATACAATGTGGCGGGCACGAATGCGTGAGCCAGCACGAATGTGGGCGTGAGCGGGGACGTATGAGATATGTTTTTGAACTACGACCCGCACACGGGGCGCGACCACGACTCGCACACAGGGCGCGACGTCCCTTCGGCATCCTATGGGCTGTGCTTGGAATCACGGCTTTTTTGGCGGGCTGCGCGGGCGAGCGGCCCAGCGCCGCCCCACCGACCACTCCGCCTCAAGCCCGGGAATTGATCGAGCGCTCACTGCCGCGTTCGGTATCGGACCGGACCGGCTGGACCACCGATATCTATGCCGGCTTCACCGTTCTCGCCACAACCCCCAGTCGCGAAAACATCTGTGCCGTGGCCGCCGTGATCGAGCAGGAATCGGGGTTTCGCGTCGATCCCGTGATACCGGGCTTGCCGGCCATCGCCTGGCGGGAAATCGATGATCGCGCGGCGCACGCCGGGGTGCCGCGAATGATCGTACATGGTCTCCTGCAGCTCAACTCCTCCACCGAACGCAGCTACGGCGACCGCATCAATGACGCGAAAACCGAAAAGGAATTGAGCGACATATTCGAAGATTTCATCGGAGCGGTTCCCATGGGCCGCACTCTTTTTGCGGACCGCAACCCCATTCGCACACGGGGTCCCATGCAGGTACACGTCGTGTTCGCCGAGCAGTTCGCGGCGATGAAGCCATATCCTTATCCCGTGAAAACCAGCATCGCGGATGAGGTATTCACGCGCCGCGGGGGAGTGTATTTCGGTATCGCCCACCTCTTGGCCTACCCAGCACCGTACGATCGCTACCTGTATCGGTTCGCCGATTTCAACGCAGGCCAGTACGCCAGCCGCAACGCCGCTTTCCAGCTCGCCGTCAGCGCGGCGTCCGGAATTCCGATCGTGGCCGATGGAGCGCTGCTGCCGCATGACGGCACTTCAAAGGGAGCCGGCGCCACCGAACTCGCGGTGCGTGCGCTGGCTGGGCGGCTCGACATGGGGGAACACGCCATTCACGGCGCTCTCGAAAAGGCGAAGACCCAGGATTTTGAAAGCACCGACCTCTACCAACGCGTATTCACACTGGCCGAGCAAACCGAAAAGCACCCGCTGCCCCGCGCCGTCGTGCCGCACATCGAACTGCATGGACCGAAAATCACTCGAAAGCTCACCACCAGCTGGTACGCCAACCGAGTCAACGCACGCTTTGAACGCTGCTTGAACCGTCAATGACGGGCAACCTTCTAAGGTGCATCCCGACTCCTGCCCGGCAAGCTCGCCTACGAATGCAGCGCGCCGGCTGAAAACCGCTCATGGGCTCGGCCGGCCAAGCGCCCCGGACGGTGCGCCGTTCCCTGGGATGAGCACCTTTCCACCGCGCCGCATCGGCGTGGGCGGCGGAAGAAATGTCTGCGCGTCGAGTTTGGGATTCACGATCATCCGGTCGATTACCAGCGTGTCGCCGGTTTCACGCACCGAGCTGTTCGCGGCCGAGCTGGTCTGGAGACTCGCCGGGATCTTCAACCCGTCAACCGTCTTGTAGTCGGTGTAATACAACGACACCGGCGCGCCGGGCGCGAGCGGGCTGGTCGCCGGACGATCGTAGCGAACCTCCAAATTCGTTTCCACGTCGACCCAGACCTTGCGCGCCGTTCCCGAGGCCAGCTTCAGCGATAGGCGATAGGCCTTGTGGCCGTCGAGCATGTCGATGCCGTCGAGATCGGCCGTCACGCCCTTGGCCTTGTAATCGAAGAGTGCACCGTCGATCGCAAACTCATCGCGCGCGTAGTCCACTTCCTCTTTGGAGAATGCCTTCATATCGGGCTGACCATTATTGCCGGGCCGCACCTTCCAGCCGCGGGAGCCGTCGAAGATGCGCGTGAATTGATTGTACTGCTCCTTGATTTCAAACCGGGTACGGTTCGGGCGCTCGAGCTGCATCACAAATGGAATGTGGGGTCCGTCCGTCCGACCGCCGCGCTCGAGATGCCCGAGCCACATCATGGTGTTGACCTTGCGCCACGCCGTAAGGCCGCCGCGTGCCGCGACATTGCGATCGATGACCTCGGCTGCGCTGGTCGCGAGCGGCTTGCTCAGATGCGCAGCGGCATATGCAACGCCGGTCAAGGCACCTACCAGAGCAACGGCGAGAGCCCAAAGAACGTTTCGACCCATGCTATGGCTGCTTCGGACCCGGCGTGACGGCCGCAGCGAGCTGCGGCCTCTGGAACAGAGAGTCGCTGATGGCTTCGTTGACCACGACCTGCGAAATCTGGATTTTGTAGGTTGCCTTCGCGCCCTGAACGGCCGTCTCCAACACGTGCGGCACGACCAGTCCGTGCTCGGATGTGTAGTCGCGGTAATAGATCGCTACGTCGTGCTTTTTTCCGTCGAACACACGCGGCGCGCCATCGGCCTTCAACTCGAGAAAACTACCGGCATCGATCCACAGGTTGCGTTGCTCGCCGTTGCGCAGCGTCAGCTTGAGTTTGTAGGCGGGGTGTCCCTCGACCTGCTCGCTGCCGACCAGCGAAATCTTGGTGCCCTTCGCGGCGTAATCGACTAGTGGCCCGTCGAGATCATCGGTCGCCTCCGCGGAATTCGCCTCGGCCTTGGTAAAGGGCTCCACCTCGTTGCGATTCAGGAACGGCCGTATCTTCCAGCCCTGGCCACCGTCGTACACCTGCACGGAAGTCTGATCCTTGAAGGTGATCTCGAGACGGCTCTTGTGCGAGCGCTTCATTTTCATCACGAACGGAAGAGCGTGATTCGGTTTGCCGCCGGCATCGAGAGTACCTTCCATCGTCATCGTCTGTACCGAGTGCCAGGCCGTCAGTCCGCCGCGCGCGGCGATATTCTTCTCGACGATCTGCGCGGCGCTCAATGTAGCCTGCGCCTGGCTCGTCGTGGCTGCCGTGAATGCGGCAAACGACACCAGAGAATAGGCGAGCACGGGAAAGCGGTTCATGAATGTGTTCCTCGAGTTCTTGCTTGGGCTCATTCGACGATCAATCCGTCGGCGCGAAATCTTCCGATGATGACGCTCACCTCATCGCCGGGCTTGACCAAATTGCCTTTGTTGGAGAAAACCATCCAATAATCCTTGTTGGCCTCCGCAGCGCTCATCTGGCGGAGCTGACCGATTTTTTCCATGGTCGGTATATGTAGCACCGCGTTACTGCGAATCCCGATGAGTTCGGGGGCATTCTCGTGTTCCCCCAGCGTCTTGGCGAGCTTCGGCTGGAGGACCCGATAGCTGAACTTGATGAGGTTACCCGAGGACGTATAGCTCGCCCGGAGCTTGTCCACACCCCACACTTCCGTGTAGTAGTGCTTCGACTTGGCGGTGCCGCGGGTGTTCTGGTAACGCGAGGTTACGACGGCCTGCGGTTGGGCGTCGAGCTTGACGCCCAACTTGGCGCCGGCCTTGGTGCCGGATTTGACACCGGTCTTCGCGGCCGGTTGGCGGGGCGGCGTCAGCGGCACCACCAGTCCCATCCGCGGCCGCGGCGGGGCCGCCGGTGCCGGTTCGGGTAGCGCCTCCGCCTCGGGGGGTGTCTGCGTCGCTGCCGATGCCGGCGCCGAGGAATCGCCCAGCGTCGACTGGGCGCTCGCGGCAAAAGTCACCAGCATTCCCAGGAAGCAGCTCACGAATGCGGCAAACGGGGCCGACCGAAAACGCGTTTGTGTGGTCATGACTCGTAACATTCCCCGTCTGCGCTCTTCCAAACCGTGGAATGGCTGGCAAGCGCCCACAGCAACGGGCGGCTTCATAAGGCGGCTTGACCGGTCAGATTGGCGGTGGGCCGCGGCGGCACGGAAGCGCGGCCGGGCGGGACCCGGCCGGAATCGTTCCGCTGCGCCGCCGCGCGCGCATACGGCGAGACCATGCCGGACGTCGCGGCCGGCTTCGTGACTTTAAGCGCGGGCAAGGTCTTGAGCGGCTTTGCCCTGTGCAGCGATGTCGCCCTCGCCGGCGTCCCCGCCTCGACCGGCCATAGGGGCAGGCCACTAACTATCAGACCGACCAAGGCTGTGACAAGGACGCGTGGCGCGCGCGCTGGGGTGGTCGGTCGATGTTGCAGATGGACTCGAGACATATAGCTACTCCCGTGATGAATGTAATTGCCCACCATCTGCTCAATTCACCGTAAAGGTGAGAGTGGGGGCACTCGTTCCACCGGGCGTCGTAACGTTGACCATCCGCTGGCCCAACTTAGCATTGGGTGCGATGACAAAATTTGCGACGAGCTGTGTGGAAGTCACCGACGTCACAGTCGCTACCACACGAGTACCACTCACGTTGATCGAAGACCCAGCCGCCGTGAAGTTGGTACCTGTCAACGTCACCTGCACGGTCGTTCCACGAGTCCCCACTACCGGAGATATCGCTGTAAGCGTCGGCGCTGGGGGGTTGGACAGCGTAAAGGTCACCGGGCTGCTGGTGCCGCCGGCTGTGGTAACCGTAACGTTCCTTTTGCCCTGACCGCTGAGCGAAGCGAATTGATCGATCACGAAGTTTGCCGTCACCTGCGTCGGGCTTACATAGGCGATGTTGGTCACCGCGACATTTGTGCCGCTTACCGTGATGTTCAATCCGGCCGACGTGAAGTTGGTGCCGGTCAAGGCCACCGCAACGGTCGATCCGCGTGTTCCCGCATTCGGACTGATCGAGCTCAGCGTGGGCGCCGGCGGCTTCGCGAGGACGGTGAAGGTTACGGGCCCAGATACACCACCCGCTGTCGTGACGGTCACAGTTCGGTCGACCGCGGTTGCGCCGCTCGCAATCTGAAAATTCGTCGTGAGCTGCGTCGCACTGACTCGGACGAGGCCGAATTGGTTTATCCCGGGTCCGGTGACGTTGACGGCGCTTCCCGCCGTGAAATTCGTTCCGGTCAGCGTTACTTGAACGGTGGTCCCCTGCGTCCCGGAATTCGGGCTGATCGCTGTTAGCGTCGGTGCTGGCAGCACGGGCTCCACTGCGCCAATGGACACACCTGTCGTCGGACGCGATTGTCCGTAGAAGTCGTGGCTTGGTACGCCCGGGACGCCGCCGTTACCCGCACCAACCGCGGCCGAAGTGGCCGGGATCGAATACGCGCCCTGTGTCGCGCCCACTGCCGCAACGGTCACAATCTGCTCCTGCGAAGTCGGGGTGGTCGTCACGGCCGCCGTCGGCCGGCTCAGGGTCAACGGACCGTAGGTCATGTTGATCCAGTTGTTGCCTTCGTCGACCGTTGCGGTGGCCGCGATTCCCTGGAAGCGGAACACCTGCGGGACACCCACGTTCTCCGAGATGCCGGCCGGAGTGAAGTAACCTAGGCACATGCCCTGGTTGTTCGCACCCTGCTGCGAGCTGCACTGCTCCGGCGGTACACGCGCACCGTTGCAATACTGACCGACCAACAGACCCGCGCCGCCCGCAGGAGCCGTCGGCACGACGTTGTGGCTGCCGAACACGTTCGCCGCGTTCAGTGCATCGCTGAAGATCGAGTTGGTTGCCGTCAAGCCCACCGCGCCATTGTCCGCGGCGTTCGGCTGGATGCCGCCGCCCGACAACACCAGGTTGGGTACGGTGGTGTAACCACTGCCCTTATTGGTGAGCGTGATGGAGGTGAGGCGGCCATTGGTCTCGCTGGCCGTGGCGGTGGCCTGGGTGCCGCCCGCCGGCGGCGGATCGATGGTCACGGTGGGAGCGCTGGTGTAAGTGCCGCCAGCCTCGGTGATGACCACGCCGGTCAGCGTCCCTGCCTTCAGAGTCGCGTTCAGCAAGGCACCTGTGCCGTTCGCACTGGTGACGCTGATGATCGGCGGCAGGCTGTACTGAGTGCCTGGGGCGCTCACGTTGATGGCCGTAATGCCGCCGTTGGCATCCACCGTGCTCACGGCTCCGACGGCGCCCGAGCCGGTCGCATTAGGCGCCGCGGCAAAGTTGACCACGTCTCCCACGACGTAGCCGGTGCCCCCCGAGACGACCGAGACTCCGGACACCTGGAACACGGCGGTGACCGAGGCGAACCCTTCCAGATTGTAGCTGGTCGACACCGTGGCCGCGTTGAACATCAGCGCATGGCCGTTGACGTTGGGCAGCGTGTCCATGCGGACACCGACATCCCAGTAGAGCTGCAGCGGGCTGCCGTCCGAGTTCTTCATGCCGCTCGGATCGACGCACTGTCCGGTCTTCGTCTGTGAGAATTCCGGCAACAGCGCAATAATGTTCTGCTGAGACTGCAGACCCGTGCCGTTGGGCGTGCTGCTTCCCTGGCTGGCGAGCGGCACACCGTTCTGATCCACCATTTCGACGTGGAACGCGCGGTTCTGCCAGAATATGTCGTTGGCGAGTTTCGGCAAGCTCACCAAGATGCAGCGGCCGTTGGTCCGAGACTTCAACGAGTCCGCGGCGTCGCCGTAGCCGAAGCCGGCCGGGCATACCACCGCCCCGGTCTGAACCACCGCACCGACCTCGTCGGAGAAGTAGCCCGTGAGGCCGGCGGTCATATTCGGCGTGTTCTGCATGGTCACCAACCCCGCAGGCTGCGGAATATGCGGCGCGTTCGGATCGAGGCAGCCCGGATTCTGCGGCTGCGACGGATCCGGCGTCGGGAGGCAGCCGGGAGGCGGCGATGCCTGATCGATGGCACCCAAGGTCTTGAATAGCACACCGGCCGACGCCGTCGTGTCGTTGGCCACGATGGTGTTGTTCACCACCGTCGTCTTGAACGAATCCTGGATGGATACTCCGCCGCCGTCCCAGCCGGCGACATTGTTCACGATGATGTTGTTGGTCACCGTGATGCCGTACCACTGATTCGGCTGGGCCGGAAAGGCTTCCACTTCGGTCCCGTTGACCTGACGCATGCTCAAGCCGCCACCGCTGCCGTATCCCGCGCTGTTGCCGAGAATCAGGTTCGAATCGATCACCAAACCCGGGCCGGTACCGTCACCGATGCCCGGCGGGCAATCGAGATCCTGGGTACCTCCGCACTCCACGCCGGTATTGACGAGCGTGCGGTCCTGCTGTGCGCCCATGACGATGATGCCGCCACCATCGACCGCCAGCGTCGGGTTGTTGGATTCATTGAACAGCACCGCGTTGTTGTGAATGCTGCCGTTGAAGCTCACGCCCATGTGCGCGATGCCGCCACCGTCGCTCGAGGTCAGGTTCGCAGCCACCCAGTTATGGTCGATCTCGTAGTTGTCCGATCCGGCACTGATGGTGATGCCACCCGCGCCCGCCGGCGAACCTGAGAACAGTGCATCACCAATGGACGCATTGTCGATCACCTGGTTGTGGTGGACATGTACGTTGGTCTGCAGCGCCGACGGAAGGGCGGCGCCGACCGCCGTGCCCCGCGGAATCGGCGGGCAGAGCGGCGTCGGGTTAGCGCCCGTGTTGCCGCAAATCGTGTTGTCCAGGGTCGCGACCGGCGGCGATTCGCCATTGCCGATGTTGATGCCGCCGGAGAGCGTGCCCGCGTTCGCCACGATGCGATCGTTGGCGATCTGGAAATTATTGTTCCAGCCGTGCAGGTAAATGCCGCCGCCGCCCTGCGAACTGTTGGTCACGGTGACCCCATCGACAGCCGACGGGTTGCAATTGAAGTTGCCCGTACCGTAGTCGGTTGCGTTCGGCGTCGCACCGATGGTCGCCGAGCCGCAGTCCTTGTTCGAGTTGGTGAGGTACACGCTGCCGTCGACATAGGTGCCTGCGCCGCCGCCTTGACCCCAGAGGTCGGAGGCGTTGGGCTGGCGAATGCCGCGGCCAATGATGGTCACGCCCGCGCCTTCATAGGCGCCCATCAGCGAGGGCTCCTGCAGCACCTGCGCCAGGTTGCCATTGCTCGCGGCGTCCCAGCCCACGAAGCCTTCGAAGGGCAGCCGGTCGGACCGGAAGAACATCGAGGACGGGCACGTGAAGCCGCCCGGCGCGTCGAAGCTGCTGTTCCCGCTATTCGTCCAGCCCTGGATAGTCAGGCCGAAGAGGCAGTCCACGCGTCGACGCCACGGATCCATCTTTCCTGCAGGCTGGGCGTCGCCATTGATGATGACCGACGCCGCGCCTACGCCCTGCAGGCGCAGGGGCTTCCACATGATGAGGTTCTCGCTGTAGGAACCCGCGTCGATGATCAGCAAATCGCCGGGAGCGGCGTTGTCGACGGCCGTCTGCAGCGGATTCGGGAAGAACTCGCCAAACGTGGTGGTGACCGGGCTGGACTTCGTTACCAGCGTGGGCTTCTTGCCGCCGATGGTGACGGTGATCCCGCTGATCGAGGTCTTACCGTTGCCGGCCGTAATCACCACTTCGCCGCACTGCGAGGCGCTCTGATGTTGTTGCGCCATGCAGGTCGGGACCTTCGCCCCGGTCGGCAGGGCAGCGGTGATCGTCGCATCATTCCATGTCTGCACCGTCGCGGGCACGCCACCGATGGTGACGCCCGACACCGCGGCACAGGTGCTCGAGAGCGCCGTGCATTGCGTGCCGAAACCGTAGTGACGAATGACCGTCTTCGCGTTGTACGGCGCGACCGCGCCCGAGGGGCCGGTGTACTGCGGGTTTTGCACGGCCATGTCACCGACGGCCGTGATGGTCAAAGTAGCCGTCAAGGTATTCGACCAGGGTCCGTTACCCGTGCCGTAGGTGCTTCCCGTGGCAGTGACACCATTGGTCAAGAAGTCGGCGCGCTTCACCATCGGCGTGCCGTTGGGGAATTCCGCATCCGGCAGATTGTAGTGATCCGCGAACGCCATGACCGGGGTCACGGGCGTGTCCATGTAGTTCGTCATCCCCGGCATGAACATCTGCTCGTAGCAGAAGTTGCTGTAGGCCGGGTTGTAGGCCGGGTCGACGATCATCTGACCATAGGTCGGGTTCACGGTGGTGGTGCCCGGCAGGAACTGGTTCGTATCCAGGATCGGGCCCGGATCGTTCATACAGGCGATCGACATCTGCGGCGCATAGCCGGTCGGGTTCGGCGGGTTGACTTCCCAGGTGGAGAAGTACATGCCGTTGTAGACGCCCCACTGGTCGCCGTACACGCGGCTCATTTCCGTGCCCATGAAGTCGCGCATGTTCACCGGCAGATTGGGGGCGCCGAATTTCTCGCCGAACTGCGGCGAGAACGGATCGAACTCCGACGCCATGTCGTTGGTCATCACGCCGGTGAATTTCCCGGCGATGGGGTTCTTGGTATAGATGAAGAACTTGGTGGTCGCCGCCATCTGGTCGGACAGCACCACTTCCTTGCGATCGCAGAGGGGACGCGAAGCACCCGCGAACGGCGCGACCTGTTGAACGCCGGGGAACAGGCTCAGGTAGTCGGGCACGGTTCGGACCTGGCCGACGCAGGGCCACACTTGGTCCACGTTCATCGCGAAATCCGAGAGCGGCACATTGACCGACCCCAGGTTTGTGGTCGGATTCTGGGCGTTGTTGGCGTTGTAGTACGCGTTGATCTCCGCCTGGTCGGGCAAAATGAAGATGTTGCCGAGTCCGGTGAACTGCTGCGTGACCGGCGCAATATAAATGTCGCCGATGAGAATGTTCTTGTCCTCTTCCTTGACGAGTTCCCAACCCGACGGGACCACCACTTCGACCACGTACTTGCCGGCAGGCAGCATGGGATTGCCGTCGTCCGGGTTCGCGATGCAGACGGTGCAATTGGTGCCCGCAACCAGGGTGACCGCGCCGTTCAAGTGGCCGGTGCCCGAGGGATGGCCGGTCACCGGGTCGCGGTCCGTCACGCTGGGGAACTGATACTTGCCGTCATAGGGAGCCGGCTGAATCTGGTTCATCACCGACCAGCCGTCGAAGCACTTGAACTGCGAGTCGTAGGCCAGAGACTTCTTGACGCCGTTGACGTCCGCCGTGTCCAACCACATCTTGCTGCCCTGCAGGGTCTGGAAGAAGGGGCTGGTCGGATCCTGACCCGGACAATTCATGTTCGGAATGTAGCCATTGTTGGAGGCGCCGGTCACCGGGTTCGTGGTGCCGTCCGTGTTCTGCACCAGGGTGCCGGTTCCCGTGCCGTCGGTACGGAAGCCCTGCGCCCACTTGTCCCAGCTCGAGGTGAGCGTCGAGTCAACCAGCGTCAGCGTGGTGAAGCCATCGGCGTTGGTGGTCTCCTGGTACAGATTGACCTGCACATTGGGGACCAGAGGCTCCCACGCGTTCTGGAACAGCAGCTGCGGATCGTCGAACGGACGCGTCGACGCGTACACCACGGTGCCGGTCACGCCGCCGTTCTCGGCCGGTATCGCCGTCGTCACGCCATTCACGGTGGACGTGCTGGCCGCCTTGAAGGGCTTCATGCCGAAGTCGATGAAATTGTGCTGGCCAAGCAGACCCTGCCAGCCTTCCGTGGTCATCCAGGGCGGATCGATTCGGCCGGTCGAGAGGTAATTGCTGCCCGCCGGCATGGGGCCAGAACTACCGGTTTTGCCCGCGTAATATGTGCCCGTCTTGATCGATTCGTTGAGCTGACTGCAATCGGCGTCCGTGCAGTACACGGCTCCCGGAATACGCAGTGCTGCCGGCAAGGAGTTCCGCTCGAGTGTGCCGGCGAGATGGCTGGCCGAGTGGGAGCATTTCGGCGTATACGCGCCGCCCGCGGCGGCGATTGAGGCGGGTGAACAATCGTCCGGACCCGCGCCGTCGTAGATGACGTGAATGCCCGTCATCTTGAAGCGCGTGGTGTCGGGCTGAACCACCAGCCAGTTCATATAGGGGAAGATCTCGTTGTTGGAGGCGTAACCGTTCAAATCCGTCTGTGCCTGGAAACCCATGCTGCCGTCGCGGTAGCGCACGTCCATGGCGAGGAGGCCCAGCCCGGGCTCGAGATCGGCACCCGTGACGGGATCACGATCCGGAATGCCGTTGCCGTTCACGTCGAGATAGGTGCGCGTGTAGATGTTGGTGCGCCACTGGATCACCGTCGGCTGCACGATGGTGTTGCCGCTCACCGTCACCGCGGCAATCAAGCCGTCCAACATGATGTCGTTCCATTGGTCGAACACGGCCATCTTGAAGACGCCGTCCGGCAAGCCGGTGAACGAGAAGTTGCCTTGCGCATCGCACTTGGCGAATCCGAAGTCCTGCTGATCGGGGATGCCGATGGACACATAGCAATGCGAGAACGCGAATGCGTCGTAGCTGCCCGTGTCATAGGTGCGCTCGTCGGGTGTGCGCGACATGTGATCGCCATGCACTTGACCCGAGAGGCTGGAATTGCAAACCAAGCCGCCACCCGCCGGGGCCGGATCGCAGAGACCCGTGCCCGCGCTGTTGGTGCGCCGATCATTGATGATCTTCGGATTGGCGAAGCCGATCTGGACGTGGAACCCGCCCGGACCGAATTCCTGGAAGTACGAAGGCTCACCCGGACGCACGAATGCCTCGTGCGGCTTGCCGCCATCGAGGGTATTGGTTTGCAGCCACTCTTCGCCGCGCGCGATGCGGTCGGCCGCGGGAGCGGCTTGGGGCTCATACAAACCCGGATACAGGTTTCTGATGACCGCCTGACCGGCGAGCGGCGACTTGGTCTTGCCGTCGGACTCGTATTCAGGACAGGTCACGATCGTGCCGACGATGCCATCGGGATTGGACGTGATCGGGCACGCGTTCAGCTTGGTGCTCGGGTCGACCGTTCCGGCCAGCGAATTGCTGAGCGGCATGTTGAACATGTCATAGGTCGCCTGACCGTTGGCGTCGCCGAACTGGCCGCCCTGATCGTACAGCACGATTTGGAAGCTGCCGAGACCGGCCTCGTTCGGCGCCAGGATGTCGACGCCGCCGCCGGCATCGTTCTCGCCGTTGAGCGGATAGTCGTCCTCGTAGACGAAGACGGCGATTTGCGCCGCGGGCAACGGCGTCTCGGCAAGCGCGATAGTGACCGCCGGCTTGACCGGATTATGGTTGACGTCGAATTGCGGCGGAATCTGGTGGCCGCCCATATTGTGGCCGCACGTGCCGGATCCGTCGGTCGCAAAGAACGCAGCGTTCGGACAATCCTTAAGCGGGTCGAACTGCCGGGTCAGGCCGTTTGACCCGGTCACCGGTCCGCCCGCACCCGCGATGGTCGGATTGACGGCATCACCGGGCAGCACGGAGATGTAATAGTGCTTATTCGGATCAAGTTGGACTTGATCCGGCGTCAACGGTACGCGTTGAGTCGCGTATCCGGCCGCGGTCGTATCGGTGCGGCATACACCGTTGCCGATGTCGCACACCGTCGGGGTGCCTTGAATCGCTTGTCCGGCCTCGCAGGATAAATTGCCGACGCACCCTTGCGCGACGACCGTCATGTTCGAAGTATGGAAGTTGTAGCCGATGGACTCCACCGGCAGCGCGGCGCACGGCCGACCATAGGAATCGCTCGGACGCGGACTGGAGTTGATCTGGCACTTTGGATCCGTCCAGAACGTGTTGTCTTCCTCGATGATCCAGCGGTAGTCCGTGACGTTGAAGCTCGGATCCGTGGGATGCTTGTCATCGGTGAGCGTGAGCTTGAGACCCGACCCGGTCGGGAAAGTCAGAGATACCGTCGCGGGAGTGCCGTTGGTGGTGCCGGTCAACGATCCGGCGGTCTGCTGTTCGTTCCTGACGTTGTATTGGAAGGTGTACGTTCCCGGCGCGGAGGCGGTGGCCTGAAAAGAGCCGTCGGGATTTAACTTCAATGACAGACCGCTCGACACGTTCGTGGGGACGGCCAAATCGACTTTGATCGGCAACCCGCTCGGATCGACGTCATTCAGCAAGACGCCCGGAGAATTGATTGTGAGGAACTTCGCGTTGGTGGCCGTGTAGCTGTCGTTGTTCAGCACCGGCGCCTTGCCCATCGAGCAGCTGGCGCTTTGCACGGTTTGGTCGCACTCCGCAATGGTGGCGGTGTAGGACGAGGTGCCGTTGTTCACGTTGAACGCGAACGTACCGCCGCACGCGCCGGCGGCCGGCGGCGAGTAGGTGAAGGTTCCATTCGACTGAAAAGAGAGCGTGCCTGGCAGCGCCGGCGTGCCGACCAGGGCCGCGCCATTGGCGCCGGTCGTGCCCGCGAGGACACCCTTGGAAGGATCCGTCACGGCAAGCGTTGTCCCGGCCGCGCAGTAGTAGGTCTTGGCGCTGACGCCGCTCACCGTGGATGCGGAGGCGGCCGAACCGACCGCGCCGGCAGCAGCACCGCCGGCCACCTGGAAGTACGCCTGCATGCCGCCGTCGCGCTGGTTGTTCGTCGACAGGCTCAACGCACGGTCGAAGATCGGATAGGTGGCCGCGGTGTACGCACCATTGCTCTGGGTGGGATTGACCAGTACGTCATAGGTCTTGCCCGCGGACAGGAACACTTCGTTCTGCACGCGCGGCCGGCCCGGAAGCGGATTGCCGTCTTCGGCCACGAGGGTCAGAGGCAGACCGACCACCGACGGCACGTGCATGTGCGAGCCGGCATTGACGAAATTGATGAGCACATTGCCCGTGCCCGACGTTACCGTGCCGCCGGCCGGGGCCGGCGACAAAATGGACGCCGTCGCGGCGGCCAGCTGCGTGCGGTCGAAGGACACACCATTCATCAGGTAGTAGCGCGGGCTGTAGTTGACGGTCGGCGGATAGCAGGTATTGAAGTTCGGCGAGAGCGGGTTTCCGCACATACCGGGCTGGCCGCTCCACGGCTGAGTCTCCGAGAAACCGGCCGTGCGCACGGCGGCATCGACGGAGACATTTTGCAGCGCGTCGATTTCACTCAACAGCACCGCAAGGTTCGCGTCGTAGCTGTCGCAGCCGAGCTGCGGCGTGCTCGCACAGGCGTTGTAGGTATAGGCCGGCGCCGTTATGCCGTTGGCGTTGGCAGGAGTGGTCACGACCAGGATGCCATAAAGACCCATCGGCGCCTGAATCGAGGGGTGCGTACCCGACTCGATCAGGTACGTGCCCGGTCGCAGGTTGCTCCACGTCAGAGCCGTGGAAGGAGAGGTCTGTCCCGCGAACGGAGCGACCGCGGCAACTTCAGTACCGAAGGATTGAACCCGCGGGAGCTGCGCCACCGGCGTGTTCGTCGTGGTCGGATCCGCAACGGGCCAGGTAACCGGTTGGGGAGCATGAGTCGGACTCGCGGTTCGCGTGGGCGTCCCGCCGAGACCGCCGCCCACTTGACCGACGATCATCAGCGATGTCGGAATACTGCTCGCTCCGAACGCGAGGTTGTTGGTGAGATTGATGGTCAGGCCCGTGTTCGGCCCGGCATAGGGCACCGTGATGACCACCGGCGACCAGCTTCCACCCGCGTTCGGGTTCGAAGCGGCGCAGGTTGCCGACGTGACGGTGGTGCTGCAGGTATATCCCCACATCGGCACCGACTGTCCGTCAGGCAGAACCGTGCTGGTGGGCGCCGCCGTGAGGCCGACGACAGACTGCGCCATGGACGCGCCGCTCGCCAGCAGGAGAATGGAGGCAGCCAGACCCGAGTAGAGACGGCTTGCTTTTGTTGAAATGGTTCGCATCGCAATTCTCCTGAATATCAATTCGATTCGTCGATCACGAAACTACGTGCATCGATCAACATCATCATCATCATTCCGCCCGGGAAGATGTTGTTCGTGGTGATCTCGCGCTCGTTGTGCGAGTGCCACATGTAGGCGTAACCCGCCTCACTGGTAGGAATGTTGGCGGACGTGCCTACAACCGGCAGCGGCGTACCGCCGACGGCCCGAACCGTCGCCTCGGAACCCAAGTACGGACTGCCGCCGTACCAGAGGCCATTGGTGACGATGGTCGGATCCGGCAGAGTCGCAGGACCCCCGCTCGCCACCTGTCCGAAGGGATGCGCTTCGAGCGCCTTGGTGTGATCGCCGCACCACTCGTAGTAATTGGGCGCGGTCGGATCCTTCGTGTAGTAACCGTTGGCGTCGGGCACACAGGGGGTCTTGTCGCCGGCATACCCATGGCCGAACACATCCCAGTTCAGACCGCGACCCGTCCAATAGAAAATACCGTCCATCGCGAGGCCCGGCGTCGTGGTGGTCGTAAACATCAAAGGGCCCGCCGGCGCCGCGCAGTTCGCGTAAGCGACGGGGTCGGTTATCGAGCTGCACTTCGGATCTTTCTGTGCGACCAAGAGATTGCCGTCACGCGCCAGGATGCGCACGTGGTTGGCATGCTCATGGAAGGGATGTTGGAAGCGGCCCTGCCCGATGATTCGCAGCAGTGTCAGTTCGCCCGGATGCATGTGAGGATTGCCGTTATAAGGCTGGCTCGGGTATTGCGACGCATAGTTGGGGTCCATGTCGTCCGGCATGGAGCGCCCATTGATCATGAAGTAGTTGGCCGTGTAGGGCTCCGTGGGTATCACGAGGCATCCGGTCGTGCTGGTGCATCCGGTACCGGTCGGCTTCGCCTGATCGGCGAGCACCTGCTGCTGAGCCTGCAGGTGAATGTTCCCGTCCATCTCGGTGAACTGGAACAGATACTCGCGGTCGTAGCAGCTGGCCGGATGGCTGTACGCGGACGTCGCCAGGCGGAACTCGCCTTCGTTGTGAAATTTCTTGGCGGGGTCCTGATTGAGCGGCGTGCAGTGCGATCCATCGGCGCCCGCCGTTTGTTGAGTCTTTGGCAGCACGATCAGAGCGCCGGACAGTCCCATCTCGATCTGCAAGTCGCCTTGCGTGCCGCTGTAATAAGTGTGGGTACCGGGGGTGGACGCCGTGAAGGTGTAGGTGACGGTATTGCACGGTGCGGTAGCGCAAGTGGCCGTAACGTTCGGAGCCTCCTGAGCCAAGAGGCCCGGCGAACCTCCGGAACTGCTCACCTGGAAACCGGGGAACAAAATGGAGGTGTTGCCGACGGCTGCAGGCAAATTATTCGTGAGCGTCACCGTGACCACGTCTCCTTCCGTGACGATCAGGGTGGGTCCGGGCAGCTGGGCCGCGGGGCAATTGGCACCCCCGATCGCGGCCGGTGCAAATCCCAACGGGACGCCGGAGCATCCGTAACCCCAGGTATAGACCACCGTGCCATCCGGCTGAGTGATGGAAGTGGCCGCGGCGTCAAGATTGAATGTCGAGGTGCCGGCAGTTCCCAACGTCGACGATCCGACGATGCCGGGCGCGGCCGCCATGGCGGATAGTGCGAGCAAGGATCCCAACGCGAACGTTGCGCCTCGCAGGAACTGCCCGAGCAGAGTATTCGTGTTCATGCCTCTCATCGCTGCTCTCCTAGGTTCCGCAGACTTTGGTGGTCGGGTCGACCGAACCGCAGATGTTGACCTCGGTCATCAGGCCGCCGAAGTTCTCTGCGTCGTTTGCCAGATGATCGAGTTGGGGGGTATACAAGTAGAATTTCTGGCCCTTCGCGATACCGGCCGCGTCCAGAATCACGTCGATGGATTCGCCGCCTGCCAGAGTGATGGAGTTCGTGCTGTAGGCCATGTTGTTACCGGCCATGTCGCGCAACAACCGGGCGTTCAAGCCGATGACTTTCATCGGAATGCCCAGCGACGCGAGCGTCTGATATTCGGTGACATCGAGGTCCGATATGCGCAGCAGCGCTTTACCGTTCACCGGAATGTTGATCACGCTGGGCAGTGGCTGCGAGGCGTGCATGGTCCCATCCGTGGACTGGGTCTGCATCGGTCCCGCGACCACGGTACCGACGGGTGCCGGGCTTGCGCAGGCCGGTAGGGTGTCGCCATCGATGCAAACGTGACCGCCCACCGTATCGGGATAGCTGCGGCCATTCAGCGTGAAGTACTTGTCCTTCATGTCGGAGAACGATTCCGGGTTGAAGGTCATGCCGACAAAGTGGAAATTCGGATCGAAGCCGTGAATCTGCAGCGGATACTCGACGTCGTAGTACGTGGAACCGTCGCCGTCGTTGTAGGCGTAGTTACCGGTGGTCGCGCGCGTGGTCGGTGAGGCGTTGCCTGGCAGAACCCCGTTGTCCGCCGGAATCGGCGAGGTGCACAAGATGTCGGTGGGATGACCGTTGACGGGGTCGTTATTTTCATAACCGCAGCGCTTTCGAACCGGCTCGTAAGCGGCGAACGCTGCGGCGCGCGCGGCAGGCGCGACGGCGCTCGGGTCGACCAGGGTGCTCGCCGCGTTGACCACGCCTTCCCATTGCGTCAGCGCGGAGTAGAGCGAAGAGCCCGTCGTCACGCGATTTTGGCGCGGCCGCACGTAGAGCTGTCCGACCATGCCCATCTGCAAATGCTCCGGCGGCGCGATGTGGCAGTGCCAGAAGTAGGTTCCGGCGTCCGGTGCGAGATAGTAGTAGGTGAAGCTGCCGCCAATGTTGATGGCGATGGACGCGTCCGGCACACCGTCATAGAAGGATGCCGCGTTCGGATAACCGTGGAAGTGGACCGTGTGCTGCTCGAACAGGTCGGGCCGCATGATCATGCCGACGTTGGTCAGCGTGAGGAACAGTTCGTCGTCTTCGTCGATCGCAATCAGCGGCGCCGGCGCATTGGCGTTCATCACGCCGACGTCCATGATCGGGCGCGGATCGACGTGGCCGTCGAGCAGCGAACTCGTGTAGGACCACATCAGCGCACCATCGGAACACGCGCCGCTGGTGCAGGAGGGAGCGGTTCCGCCCGCGGTGCCGCCACCCACTGCCGTGTACAAGCCAGTGGCGGTGCGAGCGATGGCGCCGCTCAAGTAGGTTGATCCCGCGGTCCACGGATCGACGTTGATGTCATCGGTCAGGCCGATCGCGCCATTGAAGGTGAAGCCGTTATCCGGCATGCCCACGAGCGTGTTCTGCACTGTGTTGTTAGGATTCCCGAAATCTCCGCCCGTCCCCGCTGCCGGCCCCTGATACGCCCACGAGAGGCCGCCGGTACAGGTACCGGTCGTCGTATTGAGGGTGCCGTCGCATGCCGTATCGGTGCCCGTCGGCACATGGGCGCCGGACGTGCCGGCCACCATCGCGCCGTAGACGATTCCGGCGGCTGTCTGAACCAGCGTTCCGGCCGCGTATGACGTACCGGCGTTCCAGGTGGGCAGGCTCGCAGAGAGCGAGTCGCCGAAGGTGGTGTTGAAAATGGAATACGGCTGAGTGCCCGGCCTGCCGTTGTACATGTCATGCAGACCCGACAGCGGCCCGAAGCCGAACAGATAGATGGGCTGCCCGTCGCCCATGGTCGCGTAGCCGTCGCCGCCGGCGATTTGTTGGCATTTGATGGTGGACTTCGTCGTCGTCGTCACCGCGGCAGTCGTCAGACCGGCGCTGTCGAGGCTGGCGTTGCTCGGATGCTGCGAAGTGTTGGCCGGGCACTGAACCCGGAAGTGCTGAGCTTCGGCGCTGAACGCAAACAGCGTCAGCCCGAGAACGGACAGTAGGCGGACCAGGTGTCGAGCGTTGTTCATGTCGAATCCTCCATCGGCGCGTGGGCAGGCATCACTCCGCCCGAAATGTTGTTTGTCGGAGTGCTTGGGCGGGTTGAAACGAAAATTGGGCAAGGGTTCTTCAGACTCGCCGCGTCGCGCTGAGCTTGGCGAGATGGGAAGTTCGGCGTAGCGCCCCATGCCGGAACCACCGCCAAGCTCACCCCCCGCGATATTCTGAATTTCTATAAGCATATTGCTTGTTATATATCCGCCAATTGCTAGTTGATATAAGTAGAAGACCTACCATGTACCGATCGTTCTCTTGGAGTATTTGAGAAATACGCTCAGGAGTTATCGCGTATCTCTCGCAGACGTGGCATACGAGTTCACGTACGACGAGTCAGGATTTCACGGCAGGAGGGGGCCGGCTTTTCAAGCATGCCCGGGGTCGCCCTTTTCATGACTGACAGATGTCAGCTGTACATGTCAGCTGAGGCAACTACTGAGAGAGTGCGCAGAACCTGGTGCCGCTCTGCGGGCTGTGTGAGTTACTTGATCACGTACTGAGGCTGAGACATGCGTTGTTCTCGGGTGTGAGCCTCGCCTTTCTTCTGAGCGCAAAGCGCAGCGGCGCGCTTCCGCGCCATCCGCACACGCGCTTCGTCCGCCCTACCCATGGCGTCGGCAGGTCGGTATGCTTGTAGGAGCGATCGATGCGCCGCTAGTTTGCCACCGCGCAGGCGCTGCAACGCCGTGTTCAAGCGTGACTGGACGTACTGATAGCAAACGTTGTGCTCCAACGCGAGGTCGGTTAGCGTTCTCCGCTCGCAACCGATACCGAAATAGCTTTCGATCGTTCTCCGATCCCGCGCCGTGAGATGCAGTCCGTCCAACGCTCGACGAACCACCTCGATCTTCGTCTGCTCATCAGCTTCCTCGAGCAGTTGCTCTCCGGGATTCTCCAGGAGCGGCCGTTCAACTCTGCCGGACAGCTTCAAAAAACCGGTCTCGGTGATAAAGCACTCGCCGCGGTTGTCGCGAAGCGCTAGCGTTCGCTGCGTCTCACTGAACAGCTCCTCGCAGGTACATCCAAGCACCTCCGCCAGGGCGGCAGCTGAGCGACACCAGCGTCCAGCCCCTGTCAGCGGTGGGAGTTTCAAGTTAAGCAGCGCACCTATCTGACGCGGACTTAACCCAGATTTGCGGCACAGTTCGCTGACGCTACTAAAACCGCATTCGGCGATCTTGCGCCTGATGCGTCCGTTGCGGACCCTGACCGATATCGCGTAGTCGCTCATGTCGCTGCGTCAAACTCCCAGACCGGCTCGATGATCGCCATGGACTCGGCTTTCTTCTCACCGGGAAGCACAGCGGCTCGCTTCCGCGCCATTCGGACGCGCGCTTCGTCCGCCGCACCCATTGCATCGGCCGGTCGGTAAGCTTGTAGAAGCGATCGACGCGTTGCTAGTTTTGACAATGCCCTGCTCACGCGAGTCTTGACGAAATGAAAGGAGACGTCGTGCTCCAACGCGAGGTCGCCCAGCGATCTCGCGTCGCAACCGATGCCGAAATGGCTTTCGATAATTCTCCGCTCCCGCGCCGCGAGGTTCAGCCCGTCCAGCGCTCGACGAATCACCTTGATCTTGGTCTGCTCATCGGCATCCTCGAGCAGTTGCTCCTCGGGATTCTCCAGGAGCGGCCGCTCAACTCGGCCGGACAGCTTCAAAAAACCGGTTTCGGTGATAAAGCACTCGCCGCGGTTGTCGCGCAGCGCCAGCGTTCGCTGCGTCTCGCTGAACAGCTCCTCGCAGGTACATCCAAGCACCTCCGCCAGGGCGGCGGCTGAGCGTCGCCAGCATCCAACCTCCGTCAGCGGTGGGAGTTTCAAGTTGAGCAGCGCGCCGATTTGATGCTGACATAGCCCAGTTTGGCGGCATAAATCGCTGACGCTCTTGAACCCGCATTCGGCGATCTTGCGCCTTATGCGTCCGTTGCGGACCTTGACTGATATCGCGTAGTCGCTCATGTCGCTATGTCAAACTCCCAGACCGGCATACTTGATCGATGACTGATTTTTGGCACGTTTTGGGAACTTCCAGGCCAACAGCCATATCTCAATTAAGCATATAGCTTGATTATATTCAGGCATTTAGCTTGATACATCTAAGGTGTACTACTACTGTTTATTAAGCCAATAGCTCGTTATCATCGGGGTATCGGCGGTATTCCACACCGAGAAGTGCGTAGTACTTGCTTGACATAAAGTATCTCAGGAGTGCGGATCTGACGCGCGTCGCCGGGAAGCACTGTCCCGCCTACAGTGTTTCACCTTAAAATCCAGGCGTATTTCTCGATAAATTCACCGGCAGTGTGAGCCATGCCTGGAGACGGGCGGTTGGCATCATGGGAGCAGCAGTTTGATCAACATCATCATCGTTGATAACCACGTCCTCGTTCGCAAAGGCATTCGGGCACTCCTTGCGAGCCAGCCGGATCTCAATGTGGTTGCGGAAGCCGGAACTTATGAGGAAGCACTCGAGCAACTGCAGATGCATCGGGCCGACGTGGTGATTTTCGATATCGCAATACCCGCCCCTGGACACGACAGCCTCGATCTCATTGCGCAGGTGCGCACGGCCCAGCCGCACGCCCACACGGTCGTGTTGACCATGCACATGGAAAGTGAATATGCGGCGCGAGCCCTCAAAGCCGGGGCGCACGGGTACCTGACCAAGGACGTCACCCCTGAACTTCTGATCAACGCCATCCGACGAGTCGTCACCGGCGCACTCTTTCTCAGCCCCAATGTCGCGGAGAGCCTCGCGCTGCGGGTGGCGCTTCAGGACGACATCGGACCTCTGCACAAACGATTGTCAAGGCGCGAACTGGCGGTTTTCAGCCTGATCGCCGACGGTAAGACGATCAACGATATTGCACGGCGCTTGACGCTCAGCGCCAAGACAGTCAGCGCTCACAAGCTCAACGTGCTTCGCAAGCTCAATATGCGCACTGTAGCCGAGTTGGTGCGCTATGCGATCGAGCATCGGATCACCTTCTCATGACGAGCTCCCCTCTAAAATTTGAGAAGTTCTCCGACGGCCCAACTGCGCAGACAACGGCTAAGTCCCGTTTTCCGCTGCCTCGGGGAGTGACCGCCGGCATCGCCTGCCTCTTGCTCGCACTCGCCATCGCCACCGGCATCGATATTGCGCGCGACTACCATCGCCAGAGCGACGCACTGCAGGCTCAAGCCGAGAAACGACAGCTCGCACTTCTCGGAGAGCTCGAACTAGGACACGCGGTGCAGGATTTCAAGGATTGCCTCCTGCGTGACGACACCTCTTATTGCGATGACTTTGATCGGCATATCCAGGCCGTCGACCGTACCGTGTCTCTGTATGGCACACAGGGCGTCCAGCAGCCGGATGAGAGGAAAGTGCTTGGAGAGCTCCGGCCAGCGCTCACTGCTTACCGATCAGCCTTCTCCGAGGTTCGCGATATGCAGGGCAGACACGCCACCATTCAGGAGATCGACGGCGCGGTGAAAGGCGAAGACCGTCCGATCGCGGTGGGACTGAGCGAGCTTGCGGTCCTCTCACTCGACAGAAACTCTCGATGGCATGCGCCGCTCGGCCAGACCTTCTGGCTGATGGTTTTCGCCAGCCTCGCAGGGTTTTCGCTATATCTTGCTTTCCAGTCTTCCATACGCCGTTCGCACGAAACCGCGCAATTGGTACGGCAGCTGTCAAACCGAATGATGGAGTGGGAAGAGGACAAGATGGCGAAAGCGTTTGAACGCCTGCACGACGGCGTTTGCCAGTCGCTGTCCGCCATCATGTACCTCCTAAGGAGCACACAGCGAGTCGCAGCCGGCGGCGGTCAGTACGCTTTAGCCGAGCTCATCCCGGAACCGGTCATCCCGTCGCTGCAGGCGGTCATCCAAGATGCTCGCGCCGTTGCGATGCAATTGAGGCCACCGAGAATGCAGGAAGCCGGTCTGCTCGCAACGCTGAGCTCGTTGTGGGTCGATTCCACAGCACTCAATCCCACCTTGGTGATCAAGCCACGCGCCCTGATCGAAGAGAGGGACATCCCGGAAAGCCTGAAGCCCGTCATCCTGCGCATTGCCCAGATGACGCTGGACTTCGCCGCGCAAAATCCCTCGGCGTGCCGGGTCGCTTGGGTACTCGAGCGCAGCGGCCCAATGCTGCGGCTATCGATCGATATGGCGATGGACGCCCACGCATCCCCACAACAGTCACCGCAGCACCCGAGCCCTTCGGCAACGGCGCTCAATCCTTTAGAGGCGATTCGAGCTCGGGTGGCGCTGTCGGGCGGGACATCGGAGTGGGCTACCCATGTCGCCGGGCACAGGACAATGGTCTCCAACTGGAAGGGCTGAATTTGTCGATCGGGTGATGAGCAAGACTCAGTCGAAGAGTGCGGGCCCCCACAATCACATGCATCCGTAATATCTATTGCTGCTGCGTGCGTTGCTTCATTTGCTCGCGCATCTGTTGCTCGATCAGGGTGTATTTTCCCCATTGGTCCGGCGTCAGGATTGCCTTGATCTTCGTGTCGCTGTCGCTGAAGATTTCCGTCGCCTGACGCCTGCGTTGCATGGCACCGGTGGTCGTATCTGCCAGGATCGCTCTTACCTTCTGCTGACGATCGGCGATGATCGGGCTGAGTGCGTTGGTCTGTCCCTGCGACAGCGACAGCTTGCTGCGCAGCATCTCAACCATGGCGTCCGGAGTGGGGAACGACATATTCGTCTGCGGCTGGGCCGGGTCCGACTGCGGGCCCGCGAAAAGCACGCCGGGCGCGGAATAGTACAGCGATGCCAGAACGAGTGTTGCGAAGGGATTTTTCATTTGATTCTCCAGTGAATACTTTTGCGATCAGGATTTGTAGATGTTGAAATGGGGACGGCTGGTCCACGCGGCGGTCCGAAGGCGGCACTCAGTGCAGCTCGGAGGGACCTTGCCCGCGTGATATCGGCAAGGATCGCTCGCCATTCGTGCAGTCCGATGGTGAGCGGGTTGTAGCTCTGGATTGGGTCGACAAGACCAAAGCGAATTTCGATGTCGGCCCGTTCCGCGACAAAGGTGCCAAACAAACGATCGAAGATGATGAGCACGCCGCCGAAATTGGCATCCAGATACTCGGGGTTCGAGGCGTGATGCACACGGTGATGCGCGGGGGTATTCAACAGCCACTCGAGAGTTCCCAACCGCGGGATCCAAGTCGCATGCAGCCAGAACTGATAGAACAGATTGGCCGCGAGGGCTGCGCCAACGATGAGCGGTGGAAAGCCGAGAAGCACCAAGGGGGCAAAGAACAGGGGGGCGAAGCTCAAGCGAGCCGTCCACCCGAGGCGGTAGGCCGCCGATAAATTGAGATCATTCGGCGAGTGGTGCACAGAATGAGTCGCCCAGAGCCAGCGGATGTGATGGTCGGCGCGATGCATCCAGTAGTAAAAGAACTCCTGGCCGATAAACAAGCCCGCCCACGCCCAACCGTCGTTTAGCGGCATCGTGTAGAGGCGATGCGCCCACAGCCATTGGAGCGCTTGGAGGGTAAGTCCAAACGGCAGTAACTGCAGGGAGAAACGCAGCACCATATCGCCGGCGGACGCGCCATATGCGCGCCAGTCATAGGGGTGACCGATTGCGGTCGTCCAGATGCCCTCGATGGTCGCGAGCAGCAAGATACCCAGTGGGATCAGCAGCAACCAAGCAGAACGCGGATTCATTGGAAGGGCTCCTAAACTTCGATCGAGGCCCCGGGTGCGGCACGGAGCTGCACTCGGGCCTCGAAAATGGACTCGTTCAATTACTCGGGGTGCTTGAAGTCGTGGTGGTCGCAGGCGGTGTGACCGTCACCGAGCGCGATTCAGTCGGACCATTTCCGTTCGGTCCCTTGACCGAGCGGCTTTGGGTCGCTGTTCCGGTTGCGGCGTTGTAGGATGCCTGACCCGTCGTCGTCACACTGTTGCCGGCCGCGCCGGTGTGCACGGCCGATCGCTGATACCCGGTCGCCGTCTTCTGCGCCGAGGTCGAAGAGCTGGTGCTATTGCCAAGAGGGCCCGTCGTTCCGCCGCTGCGGGTGTAGGTTTGCGTCGCGGCGTTATAGGCACCCGACTGCTGGTGGCTCGCCTGGTTCCCGGCCGGACCGGTAACCGTCGAGCCCGCCGTGTAGCCGCCCGCGCCGTTGGTCGACACATTCGAATTTCTGGTCGCACTGTTGCCGCCCGCGCCGGTGCGGGTCACCGTCGACGTCGCTTGCTTCGGTGGAGCCGCATTTGCGCCGTCCACGCACAGAAGCGGCAGCGCGCACAGCGCCATCGCACCAAAAAGCCTGTTCCGATTGGTCAAATTGCTCATGATTTAACACTCCTGGTTAGAAAACCCGTGAATCCCGTCGTACATCGCCGCACTCGGCCTTGGATGCCGTAGCGCTAACTTAAGAGAGGAACGGCTGGATTGGCGTGACGCGCACACGATAGATGTATGGGGTTGTTTCTGAACGCGGGTTTAGAAACAATTCGTTACGTCTTTTGCTCTGGATCAGCCAAGCGAATGCCATGCAAGCTGAAACCACTTACCAAATCCTGCTGGTTGGCGATGACCTGCGCCTCCTGCTGATGGCGAGGCAAAGCGCAGCTCCTCTGTCTTCAGGACCTGCAGGGCGTGGGACGTCTCACTCGTGCCCTGTCGTGACCGCTCAATGAAGCGCTATATTGTACGTGAGCATCCACCCGCCCTTTTGCGGCTGAAAGCCGATCTCGGGATGGTTGCCGTATTCGCGATTGAGCACGAAGCGTGCCGTCGCGATACCGAGAGCGGCGCCGGCGACCGTGTCCGACACCCAGTGCACATTGTTCTTCACGCGAATGTAAGCCGTGCCTCCAGCGACTCCGTACCCCAAGATGCGGCGTACCCAGCGGTACTCGTCGTTGCCCGACTCCGCAAACGTCATTCCAATCGCAAAGGCCGCGCTCGCATGCACCGACGGAAACGAATCACCGCCCTTGCGCCATTGATTGGGTGATGTGGTGGCATCGGGCCGCTCACGGCCGCCGGCAAGCGTCAGAACTTCTCCAGTCGCGGTACTGAGGACGCCCGCCTCCACCAACCGCCAAGTCTCTCGATAGCCGTCGGTATCGCCGAGGTACCCGGCCGTGGCCAACGTGCCGGCAATCAGCGCAACCGACGGCAACGCATCGCGCAGGCTGTTCTTGTCCTTGCCGTTCAGTACCGCGTTCGAGCCGGTGGCAAAGTGCGTGCGGACTCTGGAGTCGAATTCATGGGCTGCGGCAACGGTCGCGAGCGTGACCCCGAAGTACGTCCAGTCTTCCGCGTCCCATCGGAGCGGTGCGGTGAAATACTGCCCGGCGTCATCGAGCGCCGTGCGTACACCGAGCGAATCGGCCGCGCATGATATTCCCGTGGGTAGGATGGCCGCGCCGACACAGGCCGCCGCCACCCATTTTCTCAAGGTTTTTAGCATAGTTATTCATTAAGAGTAGCAGGTCCGGCCGCCTCGCGCCGGCAGGTATTTGCGGCCGATGTCGGGCCGCTACTGCTTCCGCGTTTGACGGATGTCGAGCAGCGCTTGGATGCGCGTGAGTGCCGCCATGTATCGGTCCGCCACGGCTTGACCGCCCTCCGCGCTAAGATCCTCCGCAAGCACATTCGCGAGCGTGTCGACGGCAACGCGAATGGTCATGGATTCCGAATCCGTGAGCTTGGTGCCGTTGATGGAAATTTCTGCTTCGTCTTTCATAAATTGCCTCGAGTTCTCAAAAAAACGCCGTCCGCATCACCCGCCCGCCGGCGGTGGTGGCACCGGCGCACGCTGTGTTTTGCGCCAGAAGCCGCCTGAACTCAGTGCATGCCAGGCAATGGGTAGCCAGCGCACCAACGCCAGTGCCAACCACAGCGCCCACAGCAACATCGCGGCCTTGTACCACCATAGCGACAGCGACAAAACCCAGGGTGTGGGTAATGCACCGGGCGACTGATCGTCGAACCACCTCAATTCATTCGCGCTTTGGCCGAGTCCTGCGATACGCATATCAGGGTACGCCAGTAACCCGAACGGAATCGCCGCCACCAAGGAGACAACCGTAGCCAGGGACAGAATGATTAACGCGAACTGCAACAGATTGAACTTCCGATCGGTCAGTTGCTCCATGGCAAAACCTTCCCGCCAGCGCATGGCATACATCCACAAAACGAACAGCAGGAACACCGACCAGGAAAAGGTGCTGAGACCCAAGCCGAGCAGCAACCATTCGTAGCTCCGCAGCGGCGTGCGGCGGCTGCGGCCCAATGCGATGGCGACCACCAGAAACACCAGCAATTCGCCCCAGTACAAAATCGCCGGTCCCACGCCGCTCCCCCTCGCATACAGCACCCAACTGTCGCTGGGCATGTGGACCACGGTGCTGACGTTGCTGCTGGGTACCTGTAGATCGACCTCCGGAACGCGGGTACGCAGCGCCGCCCCTTCGCTCGACTGCCACTTGATTTGTACTCGGTGGGCGCCGGGCGATAGCGCCAGCGGCAGTTGGCCCTTTTCCGGTCGTACCGGAACGGTTTCGCCGTCGACGCTCACCGCGGCGACGCGCGCGCCGGCGGGCAAGCCAATGGTGTGACGACCGCCTTGAGTGCTGCGATAGCTCAACTGCAGGGTAGTATTCGTCGAGCGCTTGCCCACATCGAGCTCGGCACTGACGTTGTCGATTGCGAGCGTGCCGCCGGGGGCGGCGAGTGGGCGAGAGATGGTGAGACTCAACGTTTCGCCGGCGCGCGGGAAGTACTCGAAGGTCCAATCTCCGGAATTTACATTCTCCGGCACCACCGCCGGCACGCCGGTAAATGAGACCCGCCACGTGGGGCTCACGCTGAAACTCCACACCTCGCTCCAGGGTCTGTCCTTGGCCGCAGTCAGCGTCAAGGTGTCGCTGTGCGGCACTGCCGAACGCCAGCTGAATTCACTGGCGCTGGATTCGAAGCCCGCCAACACCCCGGTTCCATTGCGCGTCTCGATTCCGCCGGTCAGCACCGACTCACCCGCGAGTAACGGAATCTCCAGAGTAAAGCCGCCCTTTTCAGGCGCGAGCCGCTCCACGGTGGTCTGCAGCGACCAATCCAAACCCAGCGTGAATTCACGGTGGATGCGCACATACGGCGGAAACTGCGCGTCGCCCCGCAGCGTGTCCGCATCATGACCGGCCGCATGACGGCGTAGCAGCTCGATGGTATTGCCGAGCAGTTTACCGGCATTGACCCCGGACACATCCCACCCCTCGGCAGCCACGGTGATTGCGCGCGGCACTTGCGGGAAGAGCAACTGAATCGAGTCGGCCGCCGGCAAGCGCGCGTTCATTTTGATCGAATGCACGCCGGGCTTCAGCGCGATCCAGATCTGCTGATCGTCGTCGCGATAAACTCCCGTGACGGCAACGCCGTCAAGGCTGATGGCATCCGGTTCAAATCGCTGGCCCGCGCTGGGCAGCGCCACCGCCACCGAACTCAACGCCGCGACGTCCAGGTTCGCTTCGAGTAGCGTCGGTGTCATGACCATGCGCGCCGCCATGATTTCGGCGCAGTTCGGCACGCACTTCGGCGGTCGCGCCAACCGAGTCTTGAGCTCGTTCAGCAATTCGCGATCCGGCGTGCTCGCCGCATGACTCGGGCCGCACGGCATCGCGCAAGCAAGCGCCGCCAGCACCAATGACGCGGCCGCGCCGCGCGCCGGCAGCACTCGCCACTGTGTTTTGAAATCTATGCTTCCACGCGCCAATCGTGCGAACAGCACAGCGAGCAGCGCCACGCCGAGCACCCGCCGCAGGCCAACGGCCCAGGGCGGCAACACCATGAAATGCACGCTTTGTGTGGGGTCGACCGGACCGCTCCAACTGAAGGGATACCGGGAGTAACGCCAGTGCGGCACCCCCGGGCCGGCTTGCACCAACGTGCCCGCTGCGTAGCGCTGCGGCGGCTCTGACCTCGTGGCACCTGTCACCACGACCTCTTCGAGCTTCGCTCGCTCCTTCGGCACAAACTTCGACATCGCGGGTGCGGCCGGCGACGCCATCGCCGGCGCTTCGCGGCGCGCCACCTCATCGGGAGCATAGCCACCGAGATCGGCAAGCTGCGGGTACAGCGCAAAACGCAATTGCGAGATCGCGAATGGCACCGCCACCACGAGCAGCATGCCGAGCAATAAGTTTCGCGCCCAGGTCATGAGTATGCTCGGCCGCCCGGACGGCATGGCTTTGAGCGAGGCAATCGCCAACAACACCGACAGAATCAGCCACGCCAACAGGGGGTCGTCTTGATGCACCAAGGCGACCCCGGCAAAGGCAACCACCGCATACACTCGACCGAACAGCCGGAGGGTGATCACGGTCACGATGAGTAGCAGGAACAAATCCAGCAGACCCCACCGCTCCACCCACGCGCCCGGCGTACCATCGGCACCGAACGCCGCAACCAAGCGGTGGCCCGGCGGAAGATTGAGCACGCCGGCCACGTGATCGAAGCGTTCGGTCCAGCCGCCTGCGGCCATGGCTCCGCCCGGCACTGCAATTCGCGCCACCGTCGACAAATTCAGCGTGGGGCTGCGCAGCTCCACACCCGACAGTGCCGCGCTCTCTGCCTTGGTCACCAGTAGATTGTCCCCGCCGCTCGCCGCGCTCAAGAGCCGGTACGGTTCGCGCATGTCGAGGCGCCAGGCGCTGCGCATCTGACCCGTGATTCTGTCGATGACCGTAAAACCTTGGTGCGCGAAGTCCAAATACAGCTCACGCTGCAAACTCAAATGATTGCCTTCCTGCGGCGCGCCGCGACTGCGTTCCACGATGTGCACCACGTCGCCCGGCGCGATCCGATAGCTGGCGAATTGGCGCCACTCCGGCGGCACGTTTGCCTGCGCCGGATCGATGCCCTCGGCGCCTTCGAGCGCGGCGACTCGCAATCGATCGTCAGCCGCATAACTCCATATCTCTTGTTTTGGCCAAAGTCCGTGCGCCACCGGGATGGTGATTTTTCCCACGTCGGCTGCGGCCCGCGCGTTCACGCTGACCGTCCAACTTCCCGCACGTACTTGAATGCGCAGACTGCCTTCCGCGTCGATGCGTGCCGGCAGCTCGCTGTCGAGGGACATGAGTTGAAATCCCTCCGGCAAAACTCGCGACAAGGTCTCTTCACGGGCATCGCCCGCGACCTTAAGGTTCAGGCGAGTAGTCAACAGCGCGGGCACCTCATCGCGCAGCAGTCGATACACCTGCACGTCCAGTTGTTGCGCCACTTCCGCTTCGCGTCGTTTGCCCAGCCATACCGCGCCATCCGGCCGATCCGCTGGGTCGAGCGCATGACCGTCGAGGCTCAAGGTAACAAGGCCGGTTTGCGCCGGAATGGGCAAGGAGTCGGGCCGCCTGGTCCAGGCAAAACTTCCCGCAAGTGCAAACGTGCCCTGCGCTGCGCGTATTTGGGGTATGCCATCACGCGACACCACGGCGGCGGCCGCGCCGTTGATGGTCACGGCGCGCGGCCAGTGTTCGAGGTTCCCCGGCAGCGGCACCCAGGCGTCGCCATAGTTCACCCAGGTTTGGGTGAAGTGTCCGCCGCCTTGAGTGAGTTCCAGATTCAGGCGCCCCGGCCAGGCGCAAATCCGATTGCTCGCGCGGCTACCGTCGGTGTTCGCGAAGAACGGACAGAGTTGAAACTCGCGGCCGTCCTGCACCCACGCTTGCCAACCCTCCAAATCCTTGGGAATGGGTGATTGCGCATGCGCCAAAGCGCTGCCCAACAAAGTCCATACCACTGCCCGCATCCATGTCGTCATTGCCACCGCTCCCCGCCGTGCGACCGTTGTTATCGTTTGTCCCGCGGCTATTTGCGCCGCAGTGCCTCATCGGCTTCGCGCAACCAGCCGTCTCGTTCGGTGGTGGAAGGCAGCGCCTGCGCCGCGTCGCGGGCGCGCTGGTAATTCTGCCGTGCGCCGTCCGAGTCTCCGGTCTTCGCCAAGGCCTCCGCCAGGGCCAGGAGGTTCGGGGGATACTGCGGCCGCAATGCCGCGGCGCGCCGCGCGGCGACCAATCCTGCGTCGGCATCACCCGGGCCGAGCGGCCATCCCGGCGCTCGAATCAACACCAGCGCCCGCACCCGCGCGGGGCCGGCCTGATCATAGTCGGGATCCGCGGCCTCAGCGCTGGCCAAGCGCTCGAGCATGTTGCCGAGCAGCTCGCCGGCGCGCGTGGGGTGCGCACGCGCTTCGAGGCCCAGAGCCACCGCGCGCCCGTAAAGACAGGCGACGGCTTGGGGCTCGCGAGCGAGGCAGGCGTCTGCGTCGCGGCTGGCCTCGGTCGCCAGCTCACCGCGGACTTTGGAGTCAGGCTCATGATCGCTGCGCTGTGCGTCCGAGGCGATCGCCGCCGCCAGCTCCGCCACGGAAGTGGGGGTGGAAATCGCGCTCGAGGTCGGGCTGGTAACCGTTGGCCGCAGCGGCGCCTTGCACGCGACCAGCGTGAGCGCCAAGACCCCGCATCCCACCCACCTGTTCACGGTGCCGTGGAAGACCTGGGAATCTGCGGTAACACGAATCCCTGTAGATGCAGGGGCCCCAAGGCGTCGGCGCCCCCCGTGGCATGTCCCAATTTGAGCAGCGCCGTCTGCAAGGCCCGGGCGCGGGCCGCGGGCAAGCGCGAGTCGACGACGGCAACGATGGCCACGGGCAGTGGCGCGGACTGCGTCACCGCCTTGATCTGGGCCGCGAATGGCAACGTCGGCAGAGCCGCCGCCTGTGTTTGGTCGAGCAACGCCACCACTCGTTCGCCGGCGGCCACTCGTCTCAAGGCGCTGAGTACCTGTCCCGTCGACTCGATCTTGACGTCCGGCGGTAGCGCCCACGCCGCGAGAGCCGAGTGCCGCACGAACTCGGGGGCGTAGCCCGCAACGCTGAGTAGGGTGTAGCCCGCCATCGACGGCGGGTCGGTCACCGCGCCGACTTTCGCCACCAGCGTCCACCGCTCCTGGGGACCGATACCCGTCACGTCCGCCTGCGCCAGCGGCGTCAAATGAAGTTCTGCCGCGTGCTGCACATAGAAGGGGTAAGGCACGAACGCGAGCACCGCATCCGGGCCGCCCAGTTTCGCCAGACCACCCTGCTCGGTGGGGTCGTACACGGCAGCCAGACTTCCCGCCGGCCAACTGGCGGCCGCCACGGTGGCGCTCGCGAATTGATCGAGGAACGACTGCGCGTCCCCTGCTCCCCCTGGGTATCCGGGAGCGCAAAAAACCAGGGTAGCCACCGCGGCCATCAGTAGTGTGCTCATGGCTTAGGCTATCATTCCCACGCGCTGAGAGCCTACTGTATCGGCAAGAGGGCGCTTTCAAAATGACCATGCTCGTCTCGCCCAGGCTCCTTCGAATCTTCCTCCGCGTGCTGCAAGTACGGCGCTTTATCGTCGGCGCATTCGTGATCCTGGCCGCGGCCGGCATCTACGGCGCCACCCGGATACCCACCGATCCCTCCATCGAGCGTCTGGTGGTGGCCGGCGATCCGGTGGCGCAGGCCACGGTGGAGTTCGAGCAAGTGTTTCCCGAAGGGGATCAGGCGCTCATCATGCTCGAGGCACCGGATCCGCTCAGCCCTACCGTCCTGCAAGGGGCCGATCAACTCGAGCGCGAGCTCGGCAAAATTCCACAGGTTGAAGCTCACAGCCTCCTGACGCTCTACCATCGCACGGGCGCCGCCGGGGACCTCAGCCCGCACGACGCCGAGCGCATCCGAACCTTCGCCACCGGTACGTCGCTGTTCCGCCGCGCCGGATTATTGGGCGAGCACTACCTGGGCATCGCGCTCGAACTGCGCGTGAACTCCCCGGCCGAACGCGACCGCGCATTGGCGGCGATCGACGCGCTGGTGCTGCCGCTCGAGAAATCCGGCCCTTTCAGCGCCATCCGGCGCGTCGGTACGCCCTGGCTCAACGCATGGCTGGAACGCCAAACCGGCACGGCCACGAAAACGTTCATGCCGCTCTTCGGGATTTTCCTGATGACCCTGGTGCTCATCATCTATCGCTCCTGGCGCGCGCTGGCCGCGATCATTGTCACGCTGGGTACGGTGGTCGCGATGGCGGTGGGACTGGGCGACATTTTCGGCTGGTCGAATACGCTGGTCTCGACGCTGGTCCCGCTGACTGTCATGGTCACCACCACCGCTACGCTGGTCTATATTCATTCTCGATACATGGAGCCGGACGACGCCCCGCCTGCCGAGCATCACGCGCGCGCGCTCGCCAATAAATTTCTGCCCTGCACCGCGTCGATGTTCGCCACCGCGGTGGGCTTCGCCGCACTGGCGGTCTCCGAGATTCGCCCCGTGCGTGAAATGGGGCTCTGGACCGCATGCGGTCTGATCGTGGCGTGGATGAGCTGTTTCACTCTGTTTCCAGCGCTGCAGTCGCTGCTGCGCGCACCGCTGCGCCAGGGCGCCGCTGCCGATGGCAAGTGGTTTCCCGCTTTCGTCAATGTACTGGTGCCCGCGACCCACCGCTACCGCTGGCCGGTGGTGATCGGCGCCTTCGTGTTGATGTTGTGCGGAGCGGTCTCGTTGTTCGGCATTCCCGGCAAGGTCGCGCCTCTCACGCTCGAGACCGACGCGTTGACCTACGTCAATCCAAGTGAACGCGTGGCGCAGGATACCCGGCGCTTCGAGCAGTCGAACGGCCTCGACGTCATCGATCTTTGGCTGCAGACGCCGCCCGGTCATGCCTTGGACCCCGACTTTTTGCGTGCCGTGGAGCTGTTGACCCGCCGGCTGGAGCAGCATCCCGGCGTCGACGCGGTCGATGGCCCGACGTCCGCGCTGCGCTGGTCTCGCTATGTGCAGTCCGGATCCGATCAATTGCCCACGGCGCCCTCCGACTGGCCGAAGCTCGCTGCCGATCTGGACCAGATCATGCTCGCCGAATCGGGTGCGCGCGGATATGTCGACGTGGCGAATCTCGCGAGCGTGCGGCTCAGCATTCGCGGGCGCGGGGAACTGTTCGGGCCCGCGGGCGCGATGCGCAAGTTCGTCGAACGAACCTGGGCCGAGGCCCAGGCGAGCGAGCCGGCGCTGCGGGCGGTCCGTGGCCGCCTGGCCGGCAAGGGAGTGCTCTCCGGAGAAATTACCGAGCGCCTGCTTCCCACGCTCACCGAGAGTTTCGCACTCACGGCCAGCGTGATTTTTTTCGGCTTCCTGCTGGTGTTCCGCAGTCCCTCAGCGCGCCTCATGACCATGATTCCGTCGTTGTTCGCGATTCTTTCGGTGTTCATCGTCATGCGCGCGGCCGGCATTCCGCTGAATATCGCGACCATACTCATCGGCTCCACGGTATTGGGGGCCACCGAGAACGATCAGGTGCATTTTTTCTACCATTTTCAGGAGGACCGCTCCAGCGGCTCGACCGTGACCGCCCTGCGCCATGCGCTGTTGGTGGCCGGCCGACCTATTCTGTTCGCCACGCTCATCAACACCAGCGGATTTCTCGCGCTGTCGCTTTCGAACCTGCCGCCCATGCGTCAGTTCGGCATCGTTTCCGCATCGGCATTCGTTCTGGCGCTGGTGGCCGATTTCACCGCATTGCCCGGCGCGTTATGGATTCTGAATCGATACCGGCGGAAAACTCCGCTAGCCGTACAGGCGTGAGGCGCGCACGTATGCGAGCGTGAGCCGTGCCGGCAGGCAGGCGTGAGCCACGCCGGCGCGCGACCCACTGCGTATTCAAGTGGGGGTGGTAAAACCGGGGGGCCGTTTGGCGCGCGCGGCGTCCAATCCCTCGCGTACATCGCTCAGCCTGAAGCCCAGGAATTCCAGGGCCAGCGATGTATCGAAACTGGGACCGGCCATGCGCAACCAGTTATTGAGCGCATGCTTGGTAAAGCGAATGGCGGTGGCACTCCCCGCGGCCAACGACTTGGCCACTTCCCGTGCCCGGTCCAGCACTTGATCGTCCGGCACGCACAGCCCGACCAAGCCGATGCGCTCGGCTTCCAGTCCCGATAGAGATCGATTGGTCAAGAGATAGTACCGAGCTTTGGCGAGACCGCAGAGCAGCGGCCAAATGATGACGGCATGATCGCCCGCCGCCACGCCGAGCCGGGTGTGGCCATCGAGAATCCGCGCATTGTCCGCGGCGATGGATACATCCGCGAGCAAGGCAATGGCGAGCCCTGCTCCCACCGCGCTGCCGCGAATGGCCGAAACCACGGGCTTGGAGCAATTGATCAAGTTATAGACGAGGTCGCTGGATTCCTTCCACACCCGCATCAAGGTCGCTTCATCCTCGATCATGCGTTCGATCATGTCGAAATCGCCGCCCGATGAAAAGTTTGCGCCGTCTCCCCGAACTATGACCACGCGGATCGCATCGTCGATGTCTATGGCGCGCCACACCAGGGAAAGGTCTCGATGCATGGACTCGGTCGCGGCATTGAGTCTGCGCGGATTCGAAATGACGAGCTCGAGCGTCCCCGGCTCGGGCGCGAGAAATTGCAGACTGGGAAAATCGCGTAGATACCGGGCGGCATCCACGGTGTCGGGCACGCTCATTTTCCTTCCCTATCCCGAATTCCTTCCTTATCCGGAATTCCTTCCTTATCCGGAACCGCGTGAATGCTCACCATGGTCAGCACGGTGTACGCCGCCACCGTCTCCTCGGTCTGATTGGTGATCTCCGTGTCCCAAGCCACCTCACCCCACCCCTTGTCCGCCCGCAAGCTCTTCTCGGCGCAGGTCAATCGCACCTTGATACGGTCGCCGGGCTTGACGGGTTTGATGAAGCGCAACTGGTCGAGGCCATAGTTTCCGAGCACGGGCCCATAAGCTGGATCGACGAACAGTCCCGCTGCGGCCGAGATGAGAAAGTAACCGTGCGCCACGCGTCCGCCGAACAGCGGGTTGCGTGCCGCCTCCGTCTCGTCCATATGCGCGTAGAAATTATCGCCCGACAGCGCCGCGAATTTCTCGATGTCATCCACCGTGACTTCGCGGTCCGCCGACTGCAGTGAATCGCCGAGTTGCAGTTCGTTGAACGGAATGCGGAAGGGGTGCACGCCCGGATCGCGCACTCGACTGCCCCGCGCCCAGCGTCCACCCGTCGCCGTGATGGTCTGTGGCGATCCCTGCACGGCGATGCGCTGCATATAATGCAGGACGCCGCGAATGCCGCCCATCTCCTCGCCGCCGCCGGCGCGTCCGGGACCGCCGTGGACCAGCGGCGCCAGCGGCGATCCATGCCCGGTGGACTCTTTGGCGCAGGTGCGGTCGATCACTACGATCCGGCCGTGGTACGGCGCCAATCCCAGCACCAATTTGCGGGCCACCGCGTCATCCGCCGAAAATACCGATGCCGCCAGACTGCCTGCACCGCGCCGCGCAATCTCGATGGCATCGTCGGTGTTTTTATAAGGGAGAACGGTTGCCACCGGGCCGAATGCCTCCACTTCATGGACGGCCCGCGCGGCATGCGGCTCGTGGCACAATAACAGCAGCGGGGGAACGAACGCACCCCGCTCTCTGTCCGCGTCCTTGAGCACGAAGTGCTCGAGATCGCCGGCGACGAGTTCGGTCTCGCGACGTAACTCGGCAACCCGGCCCAGCACGTCGGCACGTTGATCCAAACTCACCAAGGGTCCCATGCCCACGCCTTCCGCACGCGGATCGCCCACGATGATTTTTTGCAGCGCCGCCTGGAGGGCCGCGACGACGTCGCCGACCCATGGCGCAGGCACTAGGGCCCTACGGATGGCAGTGCACTTCTGTCCCGCCTTGACCGTCATCTCGCGCACGACTTCTTTGACGAACAGCTCGAACTCCGCCGTCCCCGGCGCCGCATCCTCGGCGAGAATGCTGGAATTCAACGAGTCGGTTTCCGCGACGAAGCGGACTGCATGCCGGATAATGGCCGGATGGACGCGCAGTTTGGCCGCCGTATGGGCTGAACCCGTAAACGACACCATGTCCTGGCAATTCAGATGATCGAATAAATCGCCGAGGCTTCCGCAGACCAGCTGCAGCGAGCCCTCGGGCAGAATGCCGGACTCGATGATGCGACGTACCACCAATTCGGTGAGGTACGCCGTGACCGTGGCGGGCTTCACGATGGCCGGCACCCCCGCCAGCAGCGCGGGAGCTAGTTTTTCCAGCATTCCCCAGACCGGAAAATTGAACGCGTTGATGTGCACCGCCGCGCCTTCGCGCGAGACATAGAGGTGCTGTCCCACGAACGACCCACCCTTGGACAATCCTTCCACCGCCCCATCGACATAGACCTGACCATTCGGCAGTTCGCGCCCGGCCTTGCCGGCAAAGGCAAACACCGTACCGATGCCGCCATCGATATCCACCCAGGAATCTTTTTTCGTAGCTCCGGTTCTATAGGACAGGGCATAGAATTCGTCCTTGAGTTCGGTGAGACGTTTCGCAAGCCGTTTCAACAGGCCCGCTCGCTGGTGAAAAGTCAGGGTGCGCAGTGCCGGGCCACCCACATCCCGCGCATGCGCCAGCACGGCGGCGAAGTCGAACCCGGTGGACGAGGTCTCGCCGACGATCTCGCCGGTGGTGGCATCGCGCATGGCGACGCCCTGATCTTGTCCGCTCCGCCACCGACCACCCACATAGCTTTGCAGTTTCATGGGTCACCCGTTACGGAAGCACCGCACCGCCAGGTACCGAAATTTTCGCCCCGGCCGACCAGTTCGACCAGCAAGGGCGCCGGATTCCAATAGCGTTGGCCATGCGCCTCGGCCAATCGACGAATGCCGGCAAGCACGGTGTCGAGACCGATGGCGTCCGCGTAACACAGGGGACCGCCGCGGTAGCGTGGGAATCCATAGCCGTTGCACCAGATGGCATCGATGTCGGCGGACGAGTCGGCGATGCCCTCCGACAAGGTCAGCGCTCCTTCGTTGATCAAAGCAAACAGGCAGCGTTCCTGGATTTCCGTGTCCGTGATGGCGCGGCGTTCGATATGCAAACGCTCGGACTCGGCCGCGATGAGCGCTTCGACCTCCGTGTCCCGAACGGGCCGACGCGAACCCTCGGTATAGGCAAAGGCGCCCTTTGCGCTTTTCTGCCCGAGTCGGCCGCTCTCCACCAACAGGTCCGCGACCCGGTAGTACCGAGGGTCGTCGGACGGATTTTTACGTTCGCGCCGCACGCGATAGCCCACATCCAGACCCGCCAGATCACCGACGGCATTGGGACCCATGGCCATGCCGAATGTCTCCATCGCCGCGTCGACCTGGGATGGGGTGGCGCCTTCCAACATCAAGAGTTGATTTTCGCGGCCGTAGGCGTACAGCATCCGATTGCCCACGAAGCCGAAACAATTGCCGACCACCACGCCCAACTTTCCCATTCGACGGCTCACGACTCGCGCGGTGGCGATGACCTGCGCCGAGGTTGCGCGCCCGCGCACGATTTCAACCAAGCGCATGACATTGGCGGGACTGAAAAAATGCATGCCGATGACATCCTCGGCGCGATGCGACGCATCTGCGATGGCGTCCATATCCAGCGTCGAGGTATTGGAAGCCAGGACGGCGCCGGGCCGGCAGATTTCTCCCAGCGTCGCAAAAACCTGCTGTTTGACCGCGAGACTTTCGAACACGGCTTCGATGACCAGGTCCATATCCCGCAAACAGTCCATGGATTCCCGGCCCTGCACGCGCTCGATGGCCGAGTCGGCGGCGCTGCGATCCATGCGGCCCTTGAGCACGGCGGCATCGAGTGTATCGCGCACCCGCGCGAGCCCGCGCTCCATGGCCTCGGCATTGGTGTCCACCAGAAGTACTTGATAGCCGGCCGAGGCAAGACTGATGGCAATGCCGGCACCCATGGTACCGGCGCCCAGCACACCCACTCGATGAATGGGACGCGCCTCGGTTTCATTCGAAGCGCCGCGCTCGGCAAAGAATACATGGCGCAAGGCGCGTGAGGCGGTTGACCGGCGGCAATCCTCGAACCGCTTGCGAGACAGTGCCAGGCCCGCCGCAAACGGCTGGTTCACCGCTGCTTCCACGCATTCGAGTATGGCATCGCAGGATTCGATCCCGGGATGGCGACGCACGGCGCTGGCGCGCTGCTCGGCAATGAACGCCGAGTCGGGGAGCCCGCCGGGTACGCTTTCATCCCGCAGCCTGCGAACGCCTTTGCCGCTGGCCAGCAGCGCGCGCGCCCATGACACGGCTTCCGCGACCAGTTCCTCGCCGCCCGTCAGGCGATCCACGATGCCAAGCTCCACCGCGCGTTCCACGGAAATCGGCGCACCGCTCAGCATTAATTTCAGGGCTTCGCGGGCACCGATGAGTCGCGGCATGCGCTGCGTGCCGCCGGATCCTGGAATGAGACCCAAGCGAATTTCCGGAAATCCCAAGGTGGTGCCGGGTGCCGCCATCCGATAGTGACAGGCAAGCGCGAGCTCCAAACCGCCCCCCAACGTGGCTCCATGCAGTGCCGCGATAACGGGCTTGGCGCATGCTTCGATTCCGAGCAACACGTCATTGAGCAGCGGCTCGAGCGGCGCAGCGTCGAATTCACGAATCTCCGCGCCGGCGACGAAGTGTTGCCCCACGCCGTGAATGACAATGGCGCGCGTCTCGGAATCTTGCTCGGCGGCCCGTACCGCCTCGAGCAACGCCGACCGCACCGGATGGCTCAATGCATTGACGGGCGGATGATGTATGGACAGCAGCGCAACCTCACCGCGCCGTTCGGTTCTCACTGCCTCACTCATTGGATGCGCCCGCTATCCACGCGCTCGATCACCATGGCGATGCCTTGGCCCACACCGATACACATGGTGCACAGCGCCCGCCGTCCGCCCGTCCGCTCCAGTTGATTGATCGCAGTGGTCACCAAGCGAGCGCCGCTCGCGCCCAGGGGGTGTCCCAAGGCAATGGCGCCGCCCTGCGCATTCACATGCGCGGCATCATCGGGAATTCCCAAATCACGCAATACCGCGAGCGCCTGCGATGCGAAGGCCTCGTTCAATTCAATGACATCGATGTCCCGCAGCGACGTTCCCAGCCGGGTCAGAAGTTTGCGCGTTGCCGCGATCGGCCCCACGCCCATGATGCGGGGCGCCACGCCGGCCACTGCCGTACCCACCACGCGCGCACGCGGTGTCAAACCATGGCGTTGAATGGCCTCGGCTCCCGCTATCACCAGTGCACAGGCCCCGTCATTGACTCCGGACGCGTTGCCGGCCGTCACGGTACCCCCGGCGCGAAATGGCGTCGGTAGTTTGGCCAGCGCTTCGAGGCTGGTCTCGCGCGGATGCTCGTCGGCGGTCACCACCGTCTCCTGACCGCGCTTGCCGGGAACGGACACGGCGACGATTTCCGGCGCGAAGTATCCCGCCGCTTGCGCCGCCAACGCGCGCTGCTGACTGCGCAAGGCAAATCGGTCCTGATCCTCGCGCGAAATGCCGTAGTCGGCGGCCACGTTTTCACCCGTCTCGGGCATGGAGTCGGCGCCGTAAACTTTCTTGAGCGCCGCATTGACGAAGCGCCAACCGATGGTGGTATCGAACATCTGCGCATCGCGCGCGAAGGGCGTCGCGCTTTTCGACATGACATACGGCGCGCGGCTCATGCTCTCCACTCCGCCGGCCAGTACCACCGCGGCCTCGCCGGCCATGATCATGCGCGCCGCGCTCGCCACCGCATCGAGACCGGACCCGCACAAGCGATTGAGCGTCACACCCGGCACATTGGCGGGCAAACCCGCCAATAACACGGCCATGCGCGCCACATTGCGGTTGTCCTCTCCGGCTTGGTTCGCACAGCCTAGGATCACATCGTCGACCGCCGTCGGATCCAGGCCCGGATTGCGCCGGAGCAATTCCCGCAGCACGACGGCTGCCAAATCATCCGGCCGCACGGCGGAGAGCGCGCCGCCGTATCGCCCGATGGGCGTTCGAATCGCATCACAAATGAAAGCTTCACTCATCGTGTCTACCTATGGTGTGAGTCGTTGATACGCAGGCGCGCGTCTTCCGCAGCGTGACGCCAGCATTCAACATCCAGTGAAATTGGGGGTTCGCTTGGCGGTGAAAGCGGCAACGCCCTCGGCATAATCCGCCGACCGCCCGAGGTCGCGCTGCGCATCTCGCTCTACATTCAGTTGGTCCGCGAGACTGCGTTGCCAACTACCCCGAATGGCGGCTTTGGTGGCGGCGAGCCCGCGCGTCGGCGCGACGGCGAATTGCTGTGCGAGCGTTTGTACGGTGGATTCCAGTTCCGCATCGTCGACGCACTGCCAAATCATTCCCCAGGCCGCAGCCTGCTCGGCCGGAAGTTTATTTCCCAGCAACGTCAGACCCAGCGCCCGCGCCGTGCCCACCAACCGCGGCAGCGCCCACGTACCGCCCGAATCCGGCACCAGACCGAGCTTGGAGAATGCCTGCACGAAACTCGCCGAGCGCGCCGCGATCACCAGGTCGCAGGCCAAGGCGATATTGGCGCCGGCGCCCGCCGCTACGCCGTTCACGGCCGCGATGACCGGCATCGGAAGAGCGGCCAGAGCCAGCACCAACGGCTTGTAGTATTTCTCGATGGACTCGCCGAGATCGATTCCCTGCGCGCCGGGAGCCACGGCCCTATCGCCTAAATCCTGTCCCGCGCAGAAGCCGCGGCCTGCGCCCGTCAGAATCAGCACCCGTGCGCCGCTGCCGGACAGTTGCGCCAAGGCGTGTTGCACCTCGGTATGCATGAGCAGGTTGAAACTGTTGAGCTTGTCCGGCCGATTCAGCGTCAACCGGGCAATGCCCTGGTCGACACTGAAGAGAATGGTTTCGTACGGCATGCGGAACTCCCGGCAATTGCAATCATTTTTCGTCGTAGGTCAACTCGAGCCTTTCGGTGGTCGGGCGCGCCTGACAGCACAACACGAAGCCCGCCTCGAGCTCCCACGGCGCGAGCGCAATATTGTGCGTCATCGCCACCGTCCCCTCCAGCACGCGCACGCGGCAGGTCGCACAAATTCCAGCCCGGCAGGAGAACGGCAATTCCAGACCCGCGCGCTCCGCCGCGTCGAGCACGGAGGGATCCTCGGGTGTCATGGAAAACGACCGTCGGCGTCCGTCCATGGTAATTGAAATCGTGGCGAGAATCTCTTGCGCCGATGGCGCCGCCGATGCCGATGCCACCGCCTCCGCGCCGGCGGTAGCCGGTCTGGCGAGACCGGCGGCGGTTGCGAATCGCTCCACACGCACCGGAGCGCTGCCATTGATTTCCTTGATGGCGCTCTGGATGTCGGCCACCATGCTTCCCGGCCCGCACACGAAATACTCGTCCGCGGTGGCAATGCCGTCGATGCGGCTCGCCAACTCAGCGACCTTGGCGCCATCGATGCGCCCATTGAATACGTCGCTGTGCTGTGGCTCACGGCTCATCACGAAGTGCAGGGCAAATCGGCCGAGGTAGCGGTTCTTGAGCGCCAGCGTCTCCTCGAGGAACATGGTGCGGGACATGCTGCGATTGCCGTAGACCAATGTGAAGCGGCTGCCGGACTCCCGCTCGAGAATATCCGAGGCCAGGGACAAGACCGGCGTTATGCCGCTGCCCGCGGCAAACGCGACATAGGAGCGTGCGCGCGCCGGATCGATGTGAGTACGAAACCGGCCGGTGGGCGTTCCCACATCGAGCGACTCGCCGGCTCGCAACGTGGCCAGTTCCCCGGACATGCGGCCAAACGGTTGCACGCGTACGCCGAGCTTCAGGGTCACGCCGCCGGGAGCGGTAACGATCGAATAGGTGCGACGCTCCTCGCGCCCGTCAACAGTCCGCCGCACAGTCACATACTGGCCGGCATGGAACGCGAACTCGTCGTTCAAGTCGGGCGGCACGGCTAAGGAGATACACACCGCGTCGTCCGCGATGCGCTCCACCGAAGTCACTGTCAATGGATGGAAGTTGAGCATGGTGTCGTCAAATGCATTTGAAATATTCGAAGGGCTCGAGACAGGCGCGGCAGCGGTGCAAGGCCTTGCACGGCGTCGAGCCGAATTCGCTCAAGGTTTCGGTATCCATGGAATGACAGCGCGGACACGCGATGGGCCGATGGCTGCGGTGCGGATCATCCAGGCCCGACCCGTGCAGGTCCCCCTGACTCGACCCGCGCAACTCCCCCAGGCTCGAGCACGAACTGTCGGGCGGCACGATGCCGTAGTCCGCGAGCTTTCGGCGTCCCTCGGGCGTGATCCAATCGCTGCTCCACGCGGGCGCGAGCACGGTCTTGACGTGAAAGGCGCCGACATCGGCGGTGGCGATTGCTGCTTCGACCAGACCTCGAATGACCTCGGTCGCGGGGCAGCCCGTATACGTGGGCGAGAGGCCCACCTGCAGGCTCTGGTCGGATAGCGGGGTCACGAAGCGCACGATCCCGAGATCCACCACGCTCACGCCTGGAATTTCAGGGTCCTCGACCCGGCCCAGTGCTTGCCAGGCGCGTGCCAGGCGCGCATCCGTTCTCGGACTGCGTAGCTCATCCTTGGATGCGGCGACTGCGTTCACCAACGAGCCCCCGGATAGGTGCGCTGCAAATACTGCATCTCCGCCAGCATGTAGCCCAGATGCTCGCTATGCTGCCCGTGCTTGCCCAGCCACGAGAACGGACGATCGCGCGGTCGAGTCAGCGTGCTCTCGGCGAGTAACGCGTCGATGCGCGACGACCACGCCTTCTGCACCTCGGCCATGCGCGGCGCGATACCTCTCTCGGTCAGCGCCCGATCCACCTCGTCTTCCACAAAGAGTTCGACGGTATAGGCCCAAAGACTATCGAGGGCCGACTGTACGCGAGCGTGGCTCTCCTCGGTGCCGTCGCCAAGACGCACCAGCCACCCGCCGCTGTAGCGCAAGTGATAGCGCGTTTCCTTCACGGCCTTGGCGGCGATGTCAGCCAAGCGCTGGTCTCGCGAGGTGGTCAGCCGTTCGTACAGTTCCAGCTGAAACGCATCCATGAGCACTTGGCGAACGATGGTCTGGCCGAAATCGCCATTCGGCTGCTCCACCAACGTCGGATTGAAATACTCCCCCTGCTCCCGCAAAAAGGCCATCTCATCCTCACCGCGCCCGCGGCCTTCGATCTCCCCGGCATAGCTCAATAGCAGCCGTGCTTGGCCGATGAGGTCGAGCGCAATATTGGCCAACCCCAGATCCTCCTCGAGCGCCGGCGAGTGTCCCACCCACTCACCCAGTCGCTGGCCCAGCATCAAGCTCGAGTCGCCCAGGCGCAGGGCGTAGCGAAACAAGTCGTCATCCTCGACGCGCGGTGCCGCGCTCACAGCGTTCATGGCGCTCATAGCGTCTTGACCTCGTCGGGAATATCGTAAAATGTGGGGTGGCGATAAATCTTGTCGCGCGCCGGCTCGAACAGGGAGTCGGCGTCCGTGGGATCAGAGGCGGTAATCTCAGAGGAACGCACCACCCAAATGCTCACGCCTTCCTGGCGCCGAGTGTAGAGGTCACGCGCATGTTCGATGGCCATGCGCGCGTCCGCGGCGTGCAGGCTGCCCGCGTGCTTGTGATCGAGCCCGCCACGCGCACGCACGAATACTTCGTACAGCGGCCACTGGTTTTTATCTTCCATACGTGCTCCTACTATTGGTTACGCCGGTGGTACTCGCGCCGCGCGCGGTCGTACTCACGCCGCACGGCTCGCGTCGCGGCGACGCTGCTTGTCGGCGTGCGCCATGGCCGCTTCGCGCACCCACGCACCCGATTCGTGAGCGCTGCGCCGCGCCGCCAATCGTTCGGCATTGCAGGGGCCGTTGCCCTTGAGCACCTGATTGAACTCGGTCCAATCGATGGGCCCGAACTCGTGCCGCTGCTTGACCTCGTCCCACCGCAACAGGGGATCGGGCAAGGTCAGCCCCAAGAACTGCGCCTGCGGCACCGTGAAATCGACGAACTTCTGTCGCAGCTCGTCGTTCGAGAAGCGTTTTATTTTCCAGCGCTGGGAATCCGAGCTGTGCATGGATTCCGCGTCCGGGGGACCGAACATCATCAACGCGGGCCACCACCAGCGATCCAGCGCCTCCTGTGCCATGCGCTTCTGCGCGGGCGTGCCCCGGGCAAGCTGCAGCATCAGGTCGTAACCCTGGCGTTGATGGAAACTCTCCTCCCGGCAGATGCGCACCATGGCCCGTGCATACGGTCCATACGAACAACGGCACAGCGGGATCTGGTTCATGATGGCGGCGCCGTCGACCAACCAACCGATGGCGCCGATGTCGGCCCACGTGGGCGTGGGGTAGTTGAAGATGCTCGAATATTTCGCCTTGCCCGTCAGCAGCTGCTCGATCAGATGATCGCGGCTCACCCCGAGCGTCTCGGCGGCGCTGTACAGATAGGCTCCATGACCGCCCTCATCCTGCACCTTGGCGATCAAAATGGATTTACGCAGCAGCGTGGGTGCACGCGTAATCCAGTTTCCCTCGGGCAGCATGCCGACTATTTCCGAATGCGCATGTTGGGAAATTTGCCGTATGAGGGTATTGCGGTACCGCTCCGGCATCCAATCCTTCGGTTCGATCTTCTCTTCCGCATCGACTCGCTCGAGGAAGCGCCGCTCGAGCGATCCCGCATCGATGGGCGCCGACGGCTCCGGTCCTGAAACATCCAGCCCTTGCGTATACATGCTTGCCTCCGGCGATTGCGAGTAATCCATTGTGATACACAAATTCGCCTTACGCAATTATTTATGTGTCATATTAAAACGGCCGGTGATGGCCCGGCGGCCGCTGTCAGCCCCGCTCGCCGTTAGTCTTGCGGCCGCTCAGTCCGCCAGCCGCCGTCAGTTTCCCGCACCACTGTCGGTCAGGCGGCTACTGCTCCAGCCCCGCGACACCACCATCAGTCAGACCGCCACTGCTCCAGCCCCGCGACGCCACCATCAGTCAGACCGCCACTGCTCCAGCCCCGCGACACCACCATCAGTCAGACGGCCATTGCTCCAGCCCCGCGACACCACCATCAGTCAGACGGCCACTGCTCCAGCCCCGCGACCGCCGTTAGTCAGACGGCCACTGCTCCAGCGTCGTCACCACGCTCGACAAAAAGGCGTTCGCCTGAAACGCGTCGATGGCCCGATGATCGATGGTCAAGGTCAAATAGCACATCGAACGCACCGCAATAACCTCGGCGCCGTCGATCTGCAACGCACACACCCGGCGCTCGACCTTCCCGACGCCCAGAATCGCCACTTGCGGCTGATTGATGACAATGGGCGTGGCCAGCAAGCTGCCGCCCACGCCGTGATTCGAGATGGTGAAAGTGCCCCCGCGCACATCCGACGGCGCGAGCTTACCGGCCCGGGCCGCGGTCACCAGCTGGCCCAGGCGCTGAGCAATGCCAAAAAGATTCAAATCCTGTGCGCGTTGCAACACGGGAACGATGAGTCCGTCGTTACCCAGCGCCGTCCCCACGCCGATATTCGCGTCGGCATGCAGCTCGAGCGAGTCCTCGTGGAAGGTCGCGTTGACCTGCGGATGGGCACGCAGGGCCCGCGCGCAAGCGGCAATAAAATAAGCCGTGAGCGTCAGACGCGCGCCCTGCCGCTCAAAGTCGCCGGCAAGGCGGGCACGATGCGCAAGCACACGGGTCAGGTCGGTTTCGAATAAGGTGGTGACATGCGGCGCCTGGGTCAGGCTTCGCAGCATATGCTCCGCGATTCGCCGGCGAATCGGCGTGTGCGGTATGGACTCGTCCCCTTTCGACGTAGCCCACGCGCCGGGAGCGACATTCGAGGCGACACCGGGCACGATGTTCGCGGCAACGACTGGCGCGACTTTCGCGGCGACGCCGGGGGCGACTTTCGCGGCAGTCGTGGCCGCGCCGGGCGCGGTATTCGTGGGCGCGCCGGTCACGGCATTCACGGCCCCTACCTGGCGCACTATATCTTGAGCGGTGATTCGCCCGTGACGTCCGCTTCCGGCTATTTCGTCGGCCGACATCTCGTGTTTCGCCAGCAGCCGACGCACGGCGGGACTCAGCAGCGGACGCGCGCCCAGGCGAGCCTCTGGCGCACCGGCAGGATCGGCAACGGTCTCGGCCCCCTCTTCAGCCACGCGCTCGGCAGCATCGTCCACGGCAATGCGCACGCGAGCGAGTAGTTGGCCTGGAAGCACCTCCTCGTCGGGTCCTTTGAGAATCTCCGTCAGTTCGCCGCTGGCTGGCGCAGAGATCTCGACCGTTACCTTGTCGGTCTCGAGTTCCAACAAGGGCTCGTCTTTGCGGACCGTGTCGCCCACGCGCTTGCCCCACCTCAAAATAGTAGCTTTGGTGCCCTCTTCGTTCATGGGGGCGACGACGTCGGCAATGTTCGTCATGGTCAAATGGCGACCAAGGCCGCAAGTGCATTCGCAATGGTATCGACGCTGGGCAGCACGGCGTCGAGCAGCACCGGACTGTGAGGACTGGGCACGTCGGGCATGGCGAGGCGTTCGATGGGCGCATCAAGATCGAAGAAAGCCTCTTTCGCCAGCACGGCGGCGATCTCGGCGCCGAAGCCGGCGGTGAGGGTGTCCTCGTGCACGATGAGGCAACGGCGGGTCTTGCGCACCGACGCCAGGGTGGCTTCACGGTCCCACGGCGACAATGTCCGCAGATCCAGCAGGTCGGCTGAGATCTTGGTGGCGACGATGGCTTGTTCGCAACGCTCCACCATGGCGCCCCAGGTCACGACGGTGGCGGCGGTGCCGGTGCGCAAATGACTGGCCTTGCCAAAAGGCACGACAAAGTCATCGCCGGGATAGGCGCGCCGCGCCCAGCTGCCGTCGAGCAGGGATCGATGTTCGAAGAAGATGGTCGGATCGTTGCCGCGAAGTGCCGAGCGCAACAGCCCCACCGCGTCGTGAGCGTTTGACGGCATGGCCACCCTCCAACCAAGACCATGCAGCCATTGCACTTCATTCGATTGGCTGTGCCAGGGATCACCGCATTTGAAAAATCCACCCGGAATTCGCACCACCATGGGCGCGGCGAAGCGATTCGCGGTGCGCCACCGCATGGTTCCGCAATCGTTGAGTTGCTCGGCGGCGGGATCCGCATACTTCCGGAACTGGATCTCGGGCACGGGGAGCAGTCCCGCCGCGGCCATGCCCACCGCGCGGCCGATGATGCCTTCCTCTGATAGGCTGGTGTCGAACACCCGTGATGTGCCGAATTTTTCCTGCAAGCCCATGGTGGCGGCATGCACACCGCCTTTCTGTCCGACGTCTTCGCCGAAGATCAACATGCGCGGATTGACCAGGAGCTCGTGCTCCAGCGTGCGACGCACCGCGGTCACCAAATTAATGCGCGGCCCTTGGCTGTTGGCCTGTTCCGAACCGGCAGGCACCGTGGCCCCGTCGGCCCAGATGCCGCCCTGGAGTTGGATCTCCGGCATTCCATCAGCGCCTGCTTCGCTGAAAACATACTTCCGGATGCGCGCGGGATCGGGTGTCGGCTGTCTATCCACCCGTGCCAGAGCGTCGGTCACCAGCGACCGCGCGCTGACAACTTCCGCGTCCCAGTCGCTGGCGCTCAAAATGTCGGGAACCAGCTGACCCCGAAGTCGCCTGAATGGATCCCGGTCCTGCTCCGACGCAATCAGCGCCGCGTTTTTGTAGGTCTGCGTATCCTGGCCGGAATGACCCGAGAGGCGCGGCACCACCAAGCGGAGCAAGGCGGGGCCGCCACCGGTTCGCACGCCGCCAACCGCATCCTCGATGAGCGCCGCCGCGGCGAAGGGGTCGGAACCGTCGCCGTCCAAAATTCTCAAGCCGCGAAATGCGGCCAGATTACGCGCGATATTCCCGCCCGGGGTCTGCAGTTGCGAAGGGACTGAAATTCCATAGCCGTTGTCCTCGATGAAGAACAGCAGCGGCAGGCGCTCGGTGGTCGCGATATTGAGCGCCGCCCAAAAGCCGTTGGTCGCAGTCGATGCGTCGCCGCCGTGAACCACCGCGATACTGTTCGCGCAATCGGCATCGCCCAGCGTCAGATGGCGGTAGCGCAAGGCCTGAGCCCACCCCACCGCCGGCGTGTATTGGGCTCCTACACCCCCGCAAACCGGCAACACACAGGCACCGTGTTTGCGCGGCAGATTGAACACCACGCCGATGTCGCGGCCTTCGCTCATGCCGCCCGTCCGCATCATCGTCGATGCAAGCGCTTCGTCGAGGGGCAATCCCAAAGCCAGCAACAGAGGTCGAGATCGGTAGTAGGCACCCACTCCATCCCGTGCGCCCGTCAGCTGAGTGCCCAACAGTACTTGAGTTACGTCATGCCCGCGCGCCGAGAACTGATACAGAACTTTGCGTTCGGGCAGCAGAGTGGTTTCCTCGAGATCGTCGAGCGCGCGCGAGACGGCGATTTGGCGAACCACGGCACGCCAATCGAGAGGAGCGCTCCGCGGCTTTGGAAGTAGGTTCTCGGAACTTGCAGCCATCGCTGTCTCGCGGCGGTTGAGATAGCCCAGACTAATCCGCGGCCACCGGCAACAATCGCCAAATGTAGTGGTCTATGGGATAATAATTAGCGATATTCACCAAGCCACTGACTTTGTGGAGCGAATTATGGAACTCGACCGGTTCGATGCGCGCATCCTGTCGGAGTTGCAGCGTGACGGGCGCCTGCCCGTGGTGGAACTTGCCGACTCCATCGGCCTGTCGCCCACTCCCTGCGCCCGCCGAATCAAAGTTCTGGAGGCCGCCGGCGTCATCGAGAGCTACGCGGCCGTGCTCAATCCAAAGGGAGTCGGCCTAGGGGTACTTGCAATCGTTCAAGCAAAGCTCACCGAACACACCGACGAAACAGTGGCGCGATTCGAGCGCGAGATCGATCTATTGGACGAGGTGACGAATTGCTACGCCATCACCGGGGCCTATGATTTCATGCTGCAGGTGTATGCGGAGAATCTCGAGTCGTTGAGCAGCGTGGTGCTCAAGAAACTGTTGCGAATCCCGAATTTGCGCGATCTGCAGTCGAGTGTGGTCCTAGCCACGGTGAAACGGTCGACCCGGCTGCCCCTCTCGCACTTGAAAGCCTGAGACGCCGGACGCCGGCGCAGCGCAACGTTTCCGCGGAAACGCGCGTTGCCGAATCACCTGAGCCGTTCGATGTATCGGCTCGCCGCTGCAATAACCGCTTCCGGCTGGTCGCGGTGCGGGGAATGGCCGCAGGACTTTAGCTTGAGTAGCTCGGTGTCCGGCGTCAGGCGAGAAATGCGCTCGATCTGCTCCATGGTGCCGTACTCATCTTCGAAGCCTTGGATGGCTAAAATGGGGCAGGTTATTTTTTGCACGTGCTCCTCGATATTCCACCATCGAAAGCGCGGGTCGAGCCAAATATTGCACCATCCCCAGAAGGCGCCGTCCGGATCCGCATGGTAACGGCGCAGCTTTTCTCGCAGATCCGTCGTTTCGTACGAACGCTTGACGGCAGCGATGCTGGTGATGCAAATATCTTCGATCATGACGTGGGGCGCCATCAACACCATGCCGCGAACCGAACGCGCGGCGCTCCCGGCGTGAATCAGAGCAATCGACGCCCCGTCACTGTGTCCGAACAAGATGGGATCGCGAATGTCGAACGCGTCCAGCAGGCGAGGCAATACCAACAACGCTTCGTCATGCATGAAGGTGGGCTCACGGGAACCGTTCAAGGGGGTCGATGACCCATAACCGTATCGAGAATACACCAGCGCATTGCAGCCGGATGCGGCGGCCATCTTGCGGGGAAAGTCCTTCCACAGCGCCACCGACCCCAAACCCTCGTGCAAGAACACCAGCGTCGGTGCGGAAGGAACACCACCGACATCGATGAATTCGTATTCGAGGCGCTGAGCGCCGAGTTCAATGTGGTGCTGCTCGCCGATGTCAATGTGGCGCTGGGCGCCGGGGTCGATGTGCGGCAACCTCAGTTACTCGTTCATGGCGCGCAATTTAAAGCGCTGAATTTTACCGGTCGCGGTCTTCGGCAGCTCGGGGACGAATTCTACCCAACGCGGGTATTTATAGGGCGCGAGAAGCGATTTCACGTGCAGCTTCAACGCGCCTGAGAGTTCCTCCGAACAGGCGATCCCGCTGCGTAGCACCACATAGGCGACGGGTTTGATCAGTTCATCCCGATCGCGGCGACCGACCACGGCGACCTCGAGCACCGCCTGATGGGTTATCAGCGCGGCTTCCACTTCCGCCGGGGAGACGTAGATCCCGCTCACCTTCAACATGTCGTCGGTTCGTCCCGCATACACGTAGTAGCCGTCGGGCGTTTGATAGAATTTATCGCCGCTTCGTGTCCACGCGCCCAGAAACGTCGAGCGCGTCTTCTCTCGATTGTTCCAGTACATCGCGGCGCTGCTGGGCCCTGAAATGTGCAATTCGCCATGCTCGCCTCGAGCCACGTCCTGGCCCAGGTCGTCGACCAGCCGCAGCGAGTAACCCGGAACCGGTCTTCCGGTGGTTCCATAACGGACATCGTCCGGCGAGTTGGACAGGAAAATATGCAGCATCTCGGTAGATCCAATCCCGTCCAGAATGTCGATGCCCAACTTCTTGACCCACCGTCTTCCGATATCCTCGGGCAACGGTTCACCGGCCGACGTGCAACGCCTCAGCGACAGCTGAGTCGAGTCGGGAAATTCCGGACTCGCCAGCATCGCGGCGTACAGAGTCGGAACTCCGCAGAATATCGTGGCGCGTTGGGACGTCAGCCGGCGAAACACCGCCGCCGGCGTCGCTCTCTCGGCCATCAAGAGCGACGTCGCACCCACCGACAGGGGGAACGTCAGGGCATTGCCCAGACCATACGCAAAAAACAGCTTCGCTGCCGAAAAGACAATATCGGATTGTTTTATCCCCAGGATCGGGAGGGCGTAAAGGTTCGCCGTATGCATCAAACTGGAATGTAAGTGAACCGTCCCTTTCGGGCGTCCGGTAGATCCGGACGAGTAAAGCCAAAAACAAATGTCATCGCTGGTTGTCGTCGCGACTTCCGTACGCGCGCTCGCCGAGGCCAAGAACTTCGACATGGCCACGGTATTGTCGACCTCCCCTCCGCTCACAATGATGCGGCGTAGCGCAGGTGATTTATCGACCAGAGGCAGGAAAAGCGAGACGAGAGGCGCGGACACGATGGCAAGACGTGCCTGACTGTCCGCAAGCATGTATTCGTAGTCGGCAGAGGTCAGCAGCGTGTTAACGGGTACGGGAACGACACCCGCTTGAATGGCGCCCAGAAACGCGACGGGCAAATCGATTGAATCGTGAAGGCAGAGCAGAATGCGCTGTTCAGGTTCCACGCCGGAACTGCGCAGAGCATTGGCGAACAAGTTGACGCGACCAGCCAATTCGCCATAGCTGCACTGCGCGTGGTCGTCGATGAAGGCAATCTTCTCGGCTCTCCCGGCGACCAGATTTCGCTCGATCAAATCGTATGCCGCGTTATAGATTCGCGGCATGTCGATGATGGGCGGACTCCGAGTGTGGTCGGCTGAACTCAATTCAGGCATAAGACTCCTTCGGACTATGCCCTTCGCATGTTGGGACTATGCCTCGCATGTTGCGATCGCGCAGAAACTCTTGGCCGCAAGTGCGCTAACGCGTGAACTCGATTGCGCCTTGCGGAAGCAAGTACAAAACCAGCGCGCGACCTTCGGTCACCGTCGGAGAGTGCGCGGTTCCCGGACCGTACACCACCCAGCCGGCGCCGTGTCCGTCGAATTGCGCGCCGGTGGTCAACGGCATCACCAAGTCGATTTCGCCGTGGGGATGGCCGTGATGAGGACCCTTCAAGCTGTCCATGTCGACTACATCGACACTGAACCCGCCAAGGTCTTCGGCCGGTTTGATCACCCGGCCGTACTTGATGCCGCCGCCTTCGCGCGAGCACATCCAGCCGGCGGAAATGGCGCCGCGGCAGGCATCGAATATTTGAGTAAACAAGTCGCTGGTCGCCGGAAGGGTTTCATTGAGGTGAACCTGCAACGCGACATCGAGCGGTCGGCCGTTGATTCCGTCCGTCACTCGCTTGATCAGGGCTTTGAAGGTTTCGGGCGTTACGTCTGAAGAGTGCATTGGCATGTACCGCGTTGGAGAGAAATTTAAGGGCGTTGCCGAGTCAAGGGCGCTGCGAGTTAAGGGCGTTGCCGAGAAGGACGCTCTCAAGTACCGCCCAATTGAGCTGTGTGTGAAATTCCCGTTGCATGCGTGAAATCCTAATTGCGCGCATGAAATCCTGGCTATACGCGCGGTAGTTGCATAATACTGCCTATTGGCATTCAATCACAGGCATAATATACCATCACAGCCCAGTAGCCAAAGGGTTGCTTGGGCGATGCTGGAGCTTGGCAACTTCAATGCCGTGAACTTCAATCCCGAGCGTCGCCAATACCAGCGCCGCGACGTCAACACCGGTCCATATAAGCATAATATTGCTTGTTACGTGAAGTTCGCAGTACTATAATGCTTGTCGCAAAGATTTGAAGTGCCGAAAATTTTAAGCTCACCATCCCATAACCGCGTCGAGGCCTACTTGTTAAGCGTCAATGAAAACAGTCCTACGATGTCGGAGCCCACGGACTCGTTGAGCGATCAGGCTTTTTTGCAAGGGCTCGGTAGTCGTGTCCGAGTTCTGCGAGAGCGTCGCGGCATGACTCGAAAGGCCCTCGCCCGCGAAGCGGACGTGTCCGAGCGCTACCTGGCTCAACTGGAAAACGGCGAGGGCAACATGTCCATCGTGCTGTTGCGCCGTGTGGCCGCAGCGCTGGGGAGCCGATTGATCGAGGTGCTCGAGCCGGAAGAAGGACGTGTGGAGCGCAGAATCATTTCGCGGCTGTTGGATTCGGTACCTGCCCATCGCCTGGAGGATTTGACCTTCCGCTTGATGCGCGAGTTTGGCAAAGAGGAAGGGGTCCGTCGCGGACGCGTTGCCTTGGTCGGATTGCGCGGCGCCGGTAAGAGCACGCTGGGACTCAGATTGGCTGCCGAGCGCCAGGTTCGCTACGTCGAACTCGACAAAGAGATCGAACTCGAGAGCGGCCTGCCCTTGTCGGAGTTGTTCTCACTGTATGGACAAGCAGGATTTCGCCAATTCGAGCGGCGCACACTGGAGCGGTTGATCAATGAGAACACCCAGATGGTGTTGTCCGTGGGCGGCGGTATCGTCGCCGAAGAGGAAACCTACGGTCTGTTGCTGAGTAAGTGCTTCACGGTGTGGCTGAGGGCCCGACCTGAAGAACACATGGCTCGCGTCATCGCTCAAGGAGACCTACGTCCGATGGCCGGGAATTCCGAAGCGATGGAAGACCTGAAGCGGATTTTGGCCGCCCGCGAGCCCTTGTACCGCAAGGTCGATACGATGGTCGACACGTCGGGGCAAACCCTGGATGAGAGTTTAAAATGTTTACGCGATTCGGTAACCGCGTGATTCGATCTATTTACTTCAATGGGGGGGACGTGTGGAAACCAATCTAGCAACGAAGTCCTTCATCGAACCTGCGACCCTGGTTGACTATCAAACCGATCCGGCGCGCTATCAGCACTGGCGGCTGGGATTTGACGGTCCGGTGGCGACTCTGACGCTCGACATTCGCGAGGACGGTGGAATTCGGCCGGGCTACAAGCTCAAGTTGAATTCATATGACTTGGGAGTCGACATCGAGTTGTACGATGCGCTGCAGCGAATTCGTTTCGAGCACCCGGAAGTCAGGAGCGTGGTTCTCACCAGCGGAAAAGAACGCATTTTCTGTTCGGGCGCCAATATTTTCATGCTCGGCATTTCCAGTCACGCGTGGAAGGTGAATTTTTGCAAATTCACCAACGAAACCCGCAACGGCATCGAGGACTCCAGCCGGCACTCCGGCTTGAAGTTCCTGGCCGCCTGTAACGGCACCACCGCGGGCGGCGGTTACGAACTCGCGCTTGCCTGCGATGAGATCGCATTGATCGATGACCGATCTTCGGCGGTGAGCTTGCCCGAAGTTCCTTTACTGGGCGTGCTGCCCGGCACGGGCGGACTGACGCGAATAACCGACAAGCGAAAGGTGAGGCGCGATCGCGCGGACATTTTCTGCACCACCAGCGAAGGCATTCGCGGTGCGCGCGCGAAGGAATGGAGGCTGGTCGACGATGTCGTCAAGCCGCAGCAATTTGCCGAACATATCAAACGCCGCGCGCTGGAGCTTGCCGCGGCGAGCGATCGGCCGCAGAACGTGGCTGGGATCGCGCTGTCGCCGCTAAAACGTACCATGGACGAGTCGGGCTATCATTTCGAGTATGTCGATGTGCAATTGCGCCCGGCCGAGCGGCAAGCCATCATCATGGTTCGTTCGCCCAAAACGAGCCAAAGCCAGGATATCAATGCCATTGTTGCACTCGGCGCCGACTGGTGGCCGCTGCAGATGGCGCGCGAGCTCGATGATGCCATTCTCATGCTGCGGTCGAACAACTTGGCACTGGGCACTTGGGTTTTCAAAACCGAAGGCGCCATTGAGTCGGTGCTGGCCGCGGACGAAGCGTTGCGCGTCCATGCCGGTCATTGGTTTGTTCGCGAAACCATCGGCATGCTCCGTCGCACTCTTGCGCGCATCGATGTAAGTTCGCGCACGTTGATCGCGCTGATCGAGCCGGGGTCATGTTTCGCCGGCACTCTTCTGGAGTTGGCGCTGGCCGCCGATCGAGCTTATATGCTTGCTCTGCCGGACGCGCCTCTCGAGGCGCCGCAAATCGCGCTGTCGACCCAGAATTTTGGAACCTATCCTCGAGTGGATGGGCTGTCTCGAATCGAGTCGCGTTTCTATCGAGAGACCTCACCCGTTTCGGCCGCGCAAAACACCATCGGTCAATCCCTCTTCGCCGACCAGGCTCAAGAACTCGGTGTGATCACCGCTGCCTTGGATCAAATCGATTGGAACGATGAGATCCGCCTGGTTCTCGAAGAACGCGCCAGCATGTCGCCCGATGCCCTGACCGGTATGGAGGCCAACTTGCGTTTTGGAGTTTGCGAGACCATGGAGACTCGCGTGTTCGCGCGGCTGTCCGCATGGCAAAACTGGATTTTCATCCGCCCCAACGCGGTTGGCGACAACGGTGCCCTGAAGGTATTCGGCACCGGCAACACCGCCAAATTCAATTGGGAACGTATTTGAGACGCTCCGCCCCCGGCAGCCACCGACAGGAAACCTCATGAGTATCAATTACCGAGAAAAGATTCCGAACAATGTCGATTTGGCCAGCGATAAGACGCTGCAACGGGCATTGGAGCAATGGCAGCCGAATTTCATCAACTGGTGGAAGGACATGGGGCCGGAGGGATCGCTGAACTTCGACGTGTATCTGCGCACGGCGATCAGCGTGGATCCTCAAGGCTGGGCGCAATTCGGTCACGTGAAAATGCCCGACTATCGATGGGGCATTTTTCTCAACCCGAAAGAGAACGATCGTAAGATCCGTTTCGGCGACAGCCTGGGGGCGGATGTCTGGCAGGACGTGCCCGGCGAACATCGCGCCAATCTACGCCGCATCATCGTGACCCAGGGCGATACCGAACCTGCGTCGGTGGAACAGCAGCGTCATCTGGGGCTGACCGCGCCCTCGCTGTACGACTTGCGGAATTTATTTCAGATCAACGTGGAAGAGGGTCGGCACCTGTGGGCGATGGTGTATCTGTTGCATCGGTATTTCGGCCGCGATGGTCGCGAGGAGGCCGAGGCGCTGCTCGAGCGGCGCAGCGGCGATGTCGACAACCCGCGCATTCTGGGCGCTTTCAACGAGCGCACGCCCGACTGGTTGTCGCTGTTCATGTTCACCTACTTCACGGATCGCGACGGCAAGTTCCAGCTCAGTGCCTTGGCCGAGAGTAGTTTCGATCCCCTGGCGCGCACCACGAAATTCATGCTCACCGAAGAAGCGCACCACATGTTCGTCGGCGAAAGCGGTGTCTCGCGAGTGATTCAGCGCACCTGCGAAGTGATGAATCAGTTGAAGACGGACGATCCGCAAAAGCTGCGCGCGGCCGGCGTGATCGACCTCCCGACCATTCAGCGCTATCTCAATTTTCACTACAGCGTAACCATCGATCTGTTCGGTGCCGATCAATCGAGCAACGCGGCAACATTTTACAGCTCCGGGCTCAAGGGGCGGTACGAGGAAGGCAGGCGCGCGGACGATCACATCCTCAAGGGACAGACCTACCGCGTGCTCGAGGCGCAGGGCGACAAATTGGTGGAGAAAGAGGCGCCGCTGCTCAACGCGTTGAACGAAGTACTGCGCGACGACTACATCAAAGATTCGGTGGCAGGCATCCAGCGCTGGAATCGCGTCATAGAAAAAACCGGCATTCCGCAACGCCTCACCGTGCCTCACAAGGCATTCCATCGCCAGATTGGCGCGTTGGCCGGTGTGCGCGTATCGCCGGACGGTCGCGTCGTGAGCCAAGCGGAGTGGCTGGCCAAGCAAAATGAGTGGCTGGCGTCACCCGAGGATCGTGAGTTCGTGGCCTCCCTGATGGGCAGAGTCACCGAACCGGGCAAGTTCGCCAACTGGATTGCGCCGCCGGCTGTGACCGTGAATCGGCAGCCCATGGATTTCGAGTACGTTCGGTTCAATTGAGGAGGGGGCTCGTGTCCGCAGTGCCGTCCGACAAGTTTGCGCGCCAGCATGTGATCGATCCGGAGATCTGCATACGCTGCAATACTTGCGAGGCCACCTGCCCGATACACGCGATTACCCATGATTCGCGCAACTATGTCGTAGATTTCAGTATCTGCAACGGCTGCGGTGCCTGTGTGCCCCCCTGCCCCACCGGGGCCATCGACAATTGGCGCGATGTGGCCCGCACGTCGGCCTTCACGTTGGAGGAGCAGTTGTCTTGGGACACGCTGCCGCCCGCGCACCCGATTGCGGCCTTCGAGCAGGGCGACATCCCCGCAGAGGTTCGCGAACTTACCCAGCTGGCCTCGGCGGGTCAAGGTGGCATCGCGTTGGCGCCGCATTCCGCAGCCGAACCCTGCCTGAATCTCTACACGCCCGCAAAACCGGTCACGGCAACGGTGGCCGGGAATCTGAAGTTGACGGCCGCCCATTCATCGGCCGATGTGCGGCACATCGTGCTGGATTTCGGCAGCTCTTCTTTTCCGGTACTGGAGGGGCAGACCGTAGGAATCCTTCCCCCCGGCCAGGACGCGTCGGGCAAATCGCACTATGTCCGGCTCTATTCAGTTGCCAGTCCGCGCGATGGAGAACGGTCGGGGCACAATAATCTGGCGCTGACCGTAAAACGGGTGACGCAGGACCACGACGGCAATGCGGTTGCCGGTGTCGGCTCGAACTACTTGTGCGACTCGAGTGTTGGCGACGAAGTCCAGGTTGTGGGGCCTTACGGCGCCAGTTTTTTGATGCCCAACCATCCGGGATCATCGATCATGATGATTTGCACGGGCACCGGCTCCGCGCCCATGCGAGCCATGACCGAATACCGTCGCCGCAGAGACAAGGCAGCCAGCGGTGAGTTGACGCTGTTTTTCGGCGCCCGCGCGCCGGAGGAACTTCCGTATTTTGGTCCTTTGATGAAGTTGCCGAAGGAATTCATCGACATCAACTTGGCTTTTTCTCGAATACCGAATCAACCCAAGCGTTACGTCCAGGACTTGATCCGCGAGCGCGGCGACGCCGTGATGCGAATGCTGCTCGACGACAATTGCTTCATTTACGTGTGCGGTCTCAAAGCCATGGAGAATGGGGTTTTGGAAGCGTTCAGTGATGTCTGTCGAGAGCAAAACAGGAGTTGGGACTCCATCAAGGCCGAGTTGCTGGCGAAACACCGGCTGCACATAGAAACCTATTAGATGCGGTTTGCAGAATTCAGAACCGGTCAAATCATTGACGCGGGAACCACCTGCGTCGACGAAGCCTCGATTCTGGAATTCGCGCGTCGGTTTGACCCGCAACCTTTTCATGTCGACAAAGCGGCCGCCGAGGGTGGGCGCTGGGGTGGCCTCATCGCGAGTGGTTTCCACACCTGCAGCATGGCGATGCGGTTGGTGGCCGATGCGATCTTGAGCAACTCGGAGTCGTGTGGATCCCCGGGACTGGACCACATCAAATGGCCCACGCCGGTGCGCCCGGGCGATAGTCTGCAGGTTAAAGTCGAAGTTCTGGACGTGCGGCGCTCGCGCAGCGGCGATTATGGAATCGTTCGCTGGCAATGGCGCATGTCCAATCAACAGGGGCAGATCGTCCTTGACCTGATTGCGACCAGCTTGTTTGGCTTGTGCGCCATGAACATATCAATGCCCGTAGCGAGCGACCGATAGGTCGGACGTTTCGATCGCCGGTGTTTTGCCTCCGATCATGTCGGCAAGAATGTGCGCGGAGCCGCACGCCATCGTCCAGCCCAGCGTTCCATGCCCCGTGTTGAGGAACAAATTCTCGATGCGGGTGGGGCCGACCACGGGGGTGCCGTCCGGCGTCATCGGTCGCAGCCCGCTCCAGAAGGAACCTCCGCGCAGATCGCCCGCGCCGGGAAACAGACTGTTGACCGAGTGTTCCAATGTATCTCGCCGCTTTTGGGGCAGGCGGTCATTGAATCCCGAGAACTCCGCCATCCCTCCAACCCGGATATGGTGTCCGAGCCGCGTAATCGCAACCTTATAGGTTTCGTCCATCAACGTGGATTTCGGTGCGCGCGACGGGTCCACGATCGGAATGGTAATGGAATACCCTTTCACCGGGTAAACGGGAAGACGAAGGCCCATGGGCCGCAACAGGCGCGCAGAGTAGCTGCCGAGCGCAAGCACGAATGCATCGGCGCACATAGTGCCGCGCGCGGTAGCGACGCCTGACACACGGTCACCTTGAACATTCAATCCGTCTATGCGCGTCTGATAGAGAAACTTCACTCCCATCGAAGCGCATTGGGTCGCCAGTTTTGTCGTAAATTTAAAGCAGTCGCCGGTCTCATCGTTGGGCAGACGCAAACCACCGACGATTCTTTCCGCGACGGCGCCAAGTCCGGGCTCGTGGGTCACGCATCCCGCGCGATCGAGTATCTCGAAAGGAACGCCGCCTGTCTTGAGAACCTCGACATCCTTGCCAATGCCGTCGAGCTGCTTCTGGGTGCGAAATACTTGCAGCGTCCCTTGCATTCTTTGGTCGTATTGGATTCCGATCTCTTCTCTCAGATCGATCAATCGGTCGCGGCTGAATTCCGCCAGTCTGACCATGCGTGCTTTGTTGATTGCGTAGCGCTTTTCGGTGCAGTTTCGCAGCATTGAAACCATCCAGCCCAGCATCTCCAGGTCGGGCGCGGGTCGCAGAATGAGCGGCGTATGTCTCATGAACAGCCACTTCATTGCTTTTTGCGGTATGCCCGGCGAAGCCCAGGGCGCGGCATAACCCGGAGAAATCTCACCCGCGTTGGCGAAGCTGGTTTCGAGCGCCGACGCGGGTTGGCGATCGATGACGGTCACCTCGTGGCCGGCTTTCGCCAAGTAATACGCGGACGTAACCCCAATGACGCCACTGCCAAGAACGGAGATTTTCATGTGTCATCATATTATAGATAATTATCTATAATTCATAGTTGACCGACGGCGGCGATGGGATGGGATGCGATGGGCGCACCCAAACGGGAAAAAACTACAGCGAGGCGGACCGATGCGGTCCGATGGCTACCTACTTATGACTCTGGCTGGCTTTGGCGCGAACCCGGCGTCGAGGGATTGGAGCTGCGGCGCCAGTCTGCTGCTTCTGCTTGCGTGGCACGAGATGTTCCGGCAAAACCGTCCTCAAATATGCTATTCGAGCTCGGCTCGCGAGCTCTGCACCGGCGTCGGTAATTCTGCCGTGCCGATGGATTGACAGCATCCACATGGCATCGCCGATTTTGACCATTTCGACCAGCCGATCGAGCAAATCGGGAATATTCGGCATTTCGAAACGACGCCCCATCAATTCCAGCGATCTCGAGGCGTTAACAACGGTGGTTGCAATGTCGCGGCTGAAGATCTCGTAGGAATAGCCAGGACCTAGCAGAATTTTGCGCACAGGCGCCCGGGTATCGTAGATGACGCGGACACGCTCAAACTGAATATCGATCAATTCCTGCCAACTGGCGACGGCCTCATCGACATCCAGCGACATCTGCTCTATCCCAAGAAGATAGCGCTCGGCCAATGCGACGAACACCAGCGAGATGTCGGGGAAGAAATGATAAATTGACGGCGGAGACGTATTCAGGTCGGCCGCCAAATCATAAATGCTGATATCGGCAGGATCGCGGATCTCCAACAACCGGTCCGCAGCATCCAAAATCGCCTCAAATTTCTGCCGACCTCGTTCCTGGGTGGGCCGTCTAATTTGAAGCGAGATCCGCGCATTTTTCGCGCTTGTTTTCATAGGTCTCCGTTCGCTCTAAGGGTATGCAATCCGGCCGGCAAAAGCCAAATATTTCGAATATTCCATGGGTGCCGCCGAGTTCCGAAGCGCCCGTGGGCACGCGTCTACTCTGCAGCGACGGCGTCCCGCGCAGTAGCGGCGTCCCGCGTGACGGTGTCTGTACGGCAGTGGTGTTCTGCACGGCAGCGGCGTCCCGCGCGGCGGCATTCTACACGGCGACGGCGTCCCGCTCTGCAGTGGCGTCCTGCGCGACTGCGCCCGGCGCGGGGGCAGCATGCAGCAGCGGCGCATACAGACTATTGTCGGGATCGGGCCAGCCGAATTTCTCGCGGACTTCCGAGAGGACCCGGCGGTAGACATCCACGTCGACGTAATTCGCGTGCCGGGGCGAGTCGATGTAGTTCATCTTGCCGCGTAGGTTCGGACGGTCCTCGGCCTTCATACGAGTCCATTCCTCACGGCCAATCCCGGATTGTTCGATCGCGGCGTCCATGGCCGTCATTTGAGCCATCTCATCGAAGCGCTGATACCCCGCCGCCGCGAACTCCACGAAGCCGACTACCGCCAACCCCTTCAATCGGCGATGGAAGATGTTCAGGTACAGCTCGGGATGACGGTGCTTCCAGTCGAGAAGACTGTCGTCCAGGTAGGGAATGCTGGAATCGTAGCCGGTGGCAAAGAGCACCTGATCGAATGTTTCCTCGGAGCCATCGACGAACACCGCCCCTGTGGGAGTGAAGGCGCGGATTTCTCCCTTGGCCTTGATATCGCCGTGCGCCAGGTGATGGAGGATTTGTGAATTCATGATGGGGTGCGATTCTAACGCCTTGTGGTCGGGGGCCGGCAATCCATACCGAGTCAAATCGCCCACCAGCGCCGTGAGCATCTTACTGGGATCGTCGGGAATGACCACACCTTTGGGCGGACGCACGTTCCCGGCCAGGAAGACGTCGGTGGGTACGCCCAGAATGTGCTTGGGCACGATGTGATATCCCCGACGCAAACTGATGAAAGCGGCATCGGCATTGCGAGCCGCATCGCAAGCGATATCGACGCCGGAGTTTCCCGCGCCGACGATCAGCACCCGCTTGCCGTGAAACGTAGACGGGCGGCGATAGGACACCGTGTGTTGAACCTCTCCCCGGAACTGATCGAGGCCGGGGTAGTCCGGCATGTTCGGATGCCAGGTGACGCCGTTGGCGCAGATCAAACCCTTGTACACTCGCGCTTCACCGGTGCTGAGCACCACGCGCCAACCCTCCGTGGCATCCTTGCCCAGCGGCTCCGCGGTTTTGACTTCGACGCCGAAACGAATGTTCTGGCGCAGACCGAATAGTTTCGCAAAATTGCGGATATAGGCGTGAAGCTGGCGGTGACCCGGATAGTCGGGGAAATCCTCGGGCATGGGCATGCCGAAGAAGCCGGAGGTGTATTTTGACGAAATGAAATGGGCGGATTCATACATGGGCGTGCCGGGATTGTCGATGTCCCAGATGCCGCCCACATCGGAATGCCGCTCGAACTGGTCGTAGGGAATGCCTGCCAGCTTGAATGCGCGCGCCGCTAGAAGACCGCAGGGTCCGGCGCCGACGATGCAATAGCGGCCCTCATAGCGCACATTCGCCAACGTCCGACGGCTGCTGTCGACGCGAAGAGCGGACTCGGCCAGCACGGCGTAGACCTGGGGCCGGGCGTGACGCAGCCAAAGGGCAAACCCCACGCCGAAGAGCACCGCAATGGGATAGGCCAGAGGCAACCACTCAATTTTCGGAATGTCGCCGGTGGCGAGCAGTCGGAAATTCGCGACCACCAGCACGTTGGCCGCGATCAGGCCCAGGGTGCCCAGCGCAGATGCAATCAACACCCACAGTTGGGTCTCGGCCCGGCGCTTCATCAAATAGACCAGGATGGCAATCGCGGCAAAGCCTTGCAGAAGCACGATGCCCACCGTGCCGAAGCCGATGAACGCGGGCACCCCGAACTCATAGGGATCCAGCCCGGTGAGAGCTAACACGGCCATGCATATGACGGTAGCCGCCGTTACGCCGAGGCTGGCGTTGGAAGGTGCGTAGCATGAGGGATTGAAACGACCCAGTGCCGACGGCAGCAGTTTTTCGCGGCTCAACGCGAATAAGTAGCGGGTCGCGGCATTATGAATGGCCAAGTAGGATGCCAACATCGAGGTGCAGACGAGTACGCTGGTGATGTCCGATACCACCTGTCCGCTGTAGCGGGCAAACAGGGCGAACATCAGCAAACCGCCCTGCTCCGAGGCCTGGGCCGCGGCCTGCTCCGGTCCTACGGCGCCGATGGTGGCCCAGGCGGTAAGCAGATAAAAGGCGCCAATGAGAAACACCGAGGCGTAAGTGGCGATGGGAATGCTGCGGACCGGGTCCTGGCTCTCCTCACCATAGAGCGCGGCTGATTCGAAGCCGATGAACGAGGTGAAAGCGATGGTCAGCGCCGCTCCCAAACCATGAGAGAACACCAGATGCGGCGAGAACGACTGAAGAGGCAGGGACGCGGCGCCCTTGGCAACGATGACGCTGATGTCGAACACAGCGAGAAGGGCGATCTCCGCCACCATCAAGAAGGCTAGGACTTTGGCGGACAGATCGATGGAGCGGTAGCCCAAGACGGCCACAGTCCCTACGCCGCCTGCGGCGTACACGGTCCACGGTGCATGCACTCCAAACGGCGTCAGCACCAGATTCAGAAAATAGCCGAAGAAGGCGGCCAATCCGATGGTAAACACCACATAGGCGATGACGGCCGTGAACGCCGCACCCACCCCCGCCGGCTTCCCCAGCCCTTTGGCGATGTAGGTGTAGAACGCGCCCGTATTCACCACACGCCGGCTCATTGCCGCGTAACTCACCGAGAAGCAAATCAAAATGACCGCCGCCAACAGATAGGCCCCCGGTACACCGGCCCCGTTGCCGCGGCTCAGCGCGATGGGCAGACTGCCGATCATCGCCAACAGCGGAGCGGCCGCAGCTACCACCAGGAAGACGATCTTCTTGGTGGATAGCAGTTGGCGTCTCTTGCCGGTCTCAAATTTTCGCGCCGCGGCGCGCAGAGTCTCATCCATCGGGGATTCTCCTGAGGGGTGACGTCAGCCACAAGCCAAGTCAGCGACAAATCGATGTGGAAGACGCGGGAGCTTACGACGCCTCGGCCCCCGCGACGATCGCCAGGCGTTAGACTCCCGCGACTACGCTCGACCGGTACGCGGTAACCGGTTCGTCGTAGTCAACCGGTGTCCCCCGCCAACCGCCCCAGCGTTTCGTCCAATACAGATTGTGCATCTTGGTCGTCAACTCGCCAGGTCCGGCAGCACCACCCAGTACATGGCCATCGACGCTGTTCACCGGCAGAATGCCGCCACCGGTGGATGTGATAAAGGCTTCATCTGCCTGGCGCAACTGATCAACGTGGAGTCGACCCGTGTTCACCGGAACACCCATCTCAGCGGCTAAATCAATTGCGGTTTGACGCGTAATGCCTTCCAGACAACCCGAATCGGGTGTGTGCAGCGTCCCACGTTTGATGAAGAAGATGTTTGCACCGGGCGATTCTGTCAGATAGCCGTCGGCATCGCACAGTACGGACCAATCGTACCCGTTATCATGAGCTTCAAATATCGACAGCTTCAAATCCATCCAGTGCGTATTCTTTGCCGTCGGGTCCAACGATTTAGGCGGAATACGTATGTACTTCTGGCTAACCATCAGGTCCATGCCGCGCGCGCGCATGTCGTCGTCAGCTATATAAAGATAGGGAACGACGAAACCATAAAAGCAATTCTCGTACGCGTTTGAATTACCACGATCTGTGTCTGGCATGCGACCGCGAGTAACGCCCCACCAGATGTATGCCTCTCTCGTCCCTGCGAGTTTCAGCATGTTCTTCAAAATCTCGGTGGTCTGCCCTCTGTTGTTGGGGTTTCGAAGGCGAAATTTCGCGCAGGATGCTTCAAAGCGGTCAAGGTGATCTTCAAGTCGGAAGATCAAACCCTTACTGGCGCTGACGACATCGTAAGTTGCGTCTGCCTGCGTAAAACCAAGATCGCCGATCGGAATGCTGGCATCATCGATAGAAACGTATTTTCCGCTTATGAATGCCGAGCCATGTCCATATTTGGCATCGTGGGCGTGCCGCGCATGCGCCGGATTGTCCAACATGATCTGTTTTGCTCGAATAATACTCATAGTTATGTAATCCTCTTCGTGAGTTTGATGGCGCCTACGTGTAAACGAACTGGCATCGAGCGGTAGCCCAGACCCATCAAAGGCGATACTTAACGCCCACTTCGAAGGTTCGCGGCATTCCGAAGACTCCCTGGGTAAAGCCGGAGGAGCTCTGCGTGACCAGGTTGGTGAGGTACTGTTGATTAAAGAGGTTTTCGACGCGCGCCTGAAGCGTCCATCGGCCATTCTTCGAGTCGTAGTCCAGGTGAGCGTTGTCCAGCCAGTACGCCCCCGTCTTACCCGCCGGATCGTTCAACAACGTATAGTAAAGGGACGACCGGTAGCTGAAGTCGGTACCGAGAGTCACGTCGCCGCCGGTGGCAATGCCCCAACGATATGCAACGGATCCCGTGAAATTTACGCGCGGAGACTGAGGATTAACGCGAGATGTAGTGGTCCCGTCCGGTAGAACAAGACCGTAAGTAGTCGCATCCAATAATGCCAAGCCCGCATTGAGGTGCAACCCGGAAACGGGAACAGCGGAGATCGATATCTCGCCGCCCTTGATTCTGCTGGGCAGATTGGTAACGTAATTGCTGAAGTTGACTTCGTTAAAGGCCTGGTATCCCTTGTAATCATAGTAGAATACGTCGGCATTCACTTGAAGCTTTCGATCCAGGAACTCTCCCTTCACGCCGATTTCGGTAGCATATAGTTTCTCTTCTCCAAACTGATACCCGGCCACCGTGGCGAGCGGAAAAGTAGGGGCGTTAAACCCGCCCGCTTTGGTGCCTTTATTCCAGCTGATATAGGACATGACGTCCTCGGTCATATGCCAGTCGAGAGCCACTCGACCGGACCAGTCGCCCTCGGAGAGCTTGGCCACCGATCCTGTAACAGCGGGATTGATCACGAAGGGCGGGATGCTCGGATCCGCAGGGCCGTTGGGGGCATACCCTTCCAACGCACGATATTGATAATCAAAACTCTTGTCTTCTTGGCTCCAACGGACCCCTAACACCGCGGTCACGTTTTTGGCGATGTCATACTCTCCCTGGGCAAATTCCGATAAGGAGCGGGTGACGATCGAATAATCAGTCGCATTCCCGTTGGGAATGACACCTTGCAGGCCGAGCGGCGTAAGCGCCGCGGGATAAAGGCCGAGCCCGAAGTTATAGTTCCCGTCCATGTGGAGAAAATACGCACCCGTGATCCAACGAAAGCCATCTTTCGAACCGTTATCGAGATGAATCTCTTGTGAATATTGGGTCACATGAACACCGGAAATGAAGTTCGCTTCGCGGATTGCGGCAGTTATAGAGTCTTCCGCATATTGCTTGTTGTACCGTGTGATATCGGAGATCGAGGTGATGTTTAATTCCCCAGACGTGTATTTGATCGTAGTTGTGTCACCTACGGTCGATTCATCGTTGTAGCCGGGAAACGTCGACGCTCCCGTATAAAAATCATAGGATGACGGAACTTTGTATCCGGCCGGATCACACCCGGAGCAGCTCCCCCAGAAATTAAGTGTGGGCGGCACCGCCACCGCGAGTCCATGATCGGCAGCATCAGGATATGTGGGAATATCCTTATAAAATCCGGAACGAGTGTGTTGTGCGGTGCCGTGGAGATTGATGTCGATTTGCAGATCGTCATTTGGCTGAATGCGTAACTGCGCTCGCGCCGCCCAGCTGTTCCTATTTCCCGGATTGTCGCCATCGCTTAGTACATTCGTAAGATAACCATCGGCATAGTCAAGGGCAGTTGAAACTCGAAAGGACACTCCATCCGTAATTTTGTTGCCAACCGCGGACTCAACATGTTTACTGCTGTAATTGCCGATTGTCGCCGAAACATAACCGTCCAAATAATCGGTAGGCTGTTTGGAGATATATTGGACCAGACCGCCGGTCGCGTTGCGCCCGAATAGGGTGCCTTGGGGGCCGCGAAGCACTTCGACCCGTTCGGTGTCGAATAAGAGAGCAGATGTGCCTGCCGATTGGCTCATATACGCGCCGTCGATATAAACGGCGATCGGGCTTTCTTCGTGTTCGGCATAATCATTCTGAGTGACGCCGCGAATCGAGAAGAAATTATCTGTTCCAGAATTGGGCGAGAATAGCTGCAGTCCGGGGACGGAATTTGCCAGTGCCGTGGTCGACGTAATGCCTTGCTCCTCCAACTGCTTCGCATTAATCGCGGTAATTGAAGCGGGTATGTTTTGAAGATTTTCTTCGCGCCGAGTGGCGGTAACGACGACTTCGTCGAGGCGGACGGCGTCTCCCTTTCGGGAAGCGTCCGCATCATCCCCGCTTGCCGGAGCCGGCGTCTGCGCGAATAGCCGCTGGGGCCCAAACAACGGGGCCGAGAACAGGACCGCGGCCGATACGGCGGCAAGCAGAAGCCGATTCAACATTTTCTGCGTCATTCTAGAACTCTCCCTGAGGTCCGTTCGTAACATCCAGAAAGAGAATGGCGGATATATTGATAACAATCAAGATATTTATCTAATTACATATCTATTTCATCCGCGAGTTCATTGGGTCCACGACTTTGTTTGCCGCGGCCCGCGGCTTCATTGCCGCGACTTTGGTGGGACCGCGTGCCGCGGTCTAATTGGGAGCGCGAGTTTTCAGGACTGCGACTTCATTGGGAGACGTAGCACCTTTCGCGCGAGCAAGAGCGCGAGCGCAAGCGGGCGGCGGATTCGCGGTCTGGCCGCGAATCCGCGCCGGTTGGAGCAGCTGGAGGCGTGAACCTCAGCCCGTGAACGTTTCGCGGATGACGAGAATCAGCGCTTGATCTCCGCGTCGACGACACAGCGGAATCCCAGCGTGGCCGCCCTATCCTTGCTCGGCGCCATCAACAACAGTTTGCCGTGCTGATCGTTGCGATAGGCTTGCGGGAAGTACCAAACGGAGCCCTGAGGCTGGTAGTAGCTGCCGCCGCGCAGAATCGCCGCGCGGGTGTGTTCATCCACATATTCGTCCGTCCACTGCCAAACATGACCGACCAGGTCCATGACACCGAAGGGACTTGCCCCGAGGGGATGAACGCCGACATCATCCGGTCCGCGCAGAATGCGCGCTTGCTCCGGAACCGGAACTGCTTCCGCCTTCCATTCATTGCCCCAGGGATATAAACGACCGTCGGTGCCCTGCGCTGCGTATTGCCATTCCCACTCATGCGGCAGCCGTTTTCCAGCCCATGCCGCATAAGCACGCGCGTCCTCCAGTGAAACCCACGTCACCGGCTTGTTGGCCCAACCGTCGGGATACATTCCGTTCTTCCAGTCTTTCAGGAAATTAAGATCGTCTTTGGGGTGATACCGCGCCGCATCCAGGAATGCCTTGTACTCGGCGTTGGTGACAGGATATCGATCCATATAGAACCGATTTATCTTGGTTTTTTGTTGGTGGAAGCGTCGGGCGGAATCCTCCCAGGGATAGGCCACATCGACTCCAATCGTATCGGTGCCTTCCGTTTCAATACCCTGCACCTTGAAGTCGAATTCGCCGGCGGGAATTTCGATCATGTGAGGGGGCGCTGCGTTGTGCGGTTGGGTGGCGGCAATGCCAATCAGGCGCTGAGATAGCGGTTTCCATTCATTGGAATAGCTTGCCAACGGCTTTGCGCTCATCGCTTTCATCTTGTCCATCAGGGCGATGAACTCCGGCGACGGTCGACCCGGTGCCGCCCCTACGGCGCCGAAACCACGAGCTTCGATGGGGAAGTCCAAAACCAGGGTGTCGGCCTCGCGTCGACCTTGAAGCTCAACGCCGTGGTAGAGATCATAGTAGTGCTCGCCCTCGCGATACGGGACAGAGAGTTGTGATCCACTCGAGTTGTATTCGTTGCGATTGACCAGGGTCCAGACGGTCTGGTCCTTGAGCGGCCAACGGCTGGCAAACACGCCAAAGTTCCGCGTAGGATAGAATGGCTCCCATTCCGGACTGACCAGAAAGGGCGCCACACCCCGCTCGATGGTCGCCATGCGTCGCGTTGCCTCGGCATCATGCGGCGTAATGCCGTTCCAGATGCCCCAGATATTCTCCCAGCTTTCCCAGCCGACGCCGTTGAAGAAGGCCACTTGAAGGTCGTCGGTTTTTGCACGGCTCCAGCGATCGGAAATATTCGCCATGTGGCGGGTCTCGAGCCATTTATAACGGTAAACTTCGGGTGCGAACTGAGCGTATTTCGCGGGGTCCTCCTCCCACCAAGACAGAACATTCCAAGCCAGAGCCTCGTCACTGGGAGAGAGCTCCGGTTGGAAGGCAAGCGGATGGCCAGCCCGGTCCGCTGCCAGCGTGAACGCGAGCGGAACTCCATCTTGGGTGTCACCGTTGATGCCGTCAGCCCCAATCTGCGCCATCAGTTCGGCAATGGCCTGCGGCCAGGGCGTATTCGGATCGCGCGTGCCCTGATCCCACATCATCATGGGGAATAGAACCCGCACACCGCGCCGGTGAAAGTCGGCGATCATCTGCCTGACGCCGGCGATACCGCCCGGCATGGCCATAATCATGTCCAGCTGGTTGCGGTTGTCGATTCCAATATTGGGGTACACGGGCCACAACAAAATGGAATCGATGCCGCCATAACGCTTGTCAACGTCATCCAGATACCGGTCCACGGTGTATTTGCCGGCCACAGGATCGTACAGATACCGCTCCTCCACCATGGTTTGCGGTTGGATGTAACTCGACTGCGTCCACCGCAATGCCGGGGAGTCGTAGCGCGAGCCGTCATAACCGATGTAGATTCTGCGCACCCTGCGCCAATGATGGAGAGCATCGAGAAAGCTCTCATGGACGTCGGGTTTACAGGCCAAAAGACCGATTTGATCCGGCATGGCGAGGCATTTCGGCCCATTGATCATGGGCGGTGGAGAAGTGGGCCACCATGAGACGTATTCCTGCACTTGGGTTTCATCCGCCGCGGCAGCTGTCATCGCATGCGCGCAGGCGAGTAGCGCTCCCCAGACCCACCGCTTCCAGCGGCCCGCCGCTGGTTCGGCCTTCTGCCCTGAGGTACTTGCCGACCCCAAAACCCATGAACCCGTCATACAATCAAGTCCGCTTCTGCTGCTCATGCTCATTCCCGGTTTGACGCGTCTTCGCGCGCATGCATGGTAGCGGGTTACTCGCGTCCGTTCAGCACCTCTGTTCAGCGCCCCGTGAACACTGGGGGACGCTCTTCCTTGAAGGTCGCCGGAGAAAGCATGGCTCCCAATAGATATTAATCAAGATCTTCATCTATTTTCGAATGTCACCGATTCCCGGCTCGGCAATCCGAGACCGCCGAGCCTAACCGGCGCAGCACCGGCTTCACGCCGGCGTCATTGTTCTCCGCGCGGCGTGTAGGTGAATTTCTGACCCGCAACTGTCGCGGTATACATGAGGCCGCCCTTGGCGACGGTGAACACCGCCATTCCCTTCTGATAACCCCCGCTCGTGGTGTTTGCATCTTTCTTGCCACTGCTTGCACCGGACGTCGCCCCCGTAGTGCCCGCGCTCGCGGAAGCGCCTGTGGTCACCGCCACGGCGCTCACGCCTGCGGCAAACTCGAATGAACCGGACTCGAACTCATCGAGCGCGCGTTTATCCTCGAAGAAAATGATTTGGCTGTATGCCTTGCCGCCGGCTTGGAAGCCGGCGCTCAACTGCGACATGGTCGTGTCGCCGACCGGCTTGTCATGCACGTACACACGGCCCTTGCCGCGCGCGCCGCCTACGATGAAGCCCGCCTCGCCCACCGTCGGAAATACAGCGTAGGCGTAACTCTTGGGAAAGAACGCGGCGCTATCGCCGGCATTCTTAAAGACCGTTATGGTATCGGCGTAGCTGTCGGCACGAGCGATGCCTGCGGAAAGTAGAAAGACAATGGTGAATGCGGACAAGGCGGTGATGACCTTCACGGCGGTTCGTCCTTATTTGACTAGTGACGCGAATATACTGACCCCGGCGAAACAATAGCGCAAGCGAGTCGCACGGCAGCCCTGACAGTCGTCGCCCGCACGCCAGCGCCAAATTCACCCAACGATGTTCTTTCTCGGCAACTGTTTGGGTAAAAATTCCCGCAAGTAGGCCGTGCTCGCGATAAGAGCGTGGTTCACCATCCGCGGCGTAACACGTTGCGACCTGCAACGCGACTATCTGGCGGTGCTGGGCAACTTTCTCGCGGTAGTGAGCGTCGTTGCGGCGGGAACGCCAAGGAGGACAAGCCATGTCCAGTGGTCTCGGGTGAACGCGAGTCTCCTGGCTCACAATTGGTATTTGGTGATATCGAGCGCGCCGTGAAACACACCGAGAATATCGACGTTGCCGTCGGGTTTAACGAGATAGGCGATCCGATAGTGGCCGTAGATCAAGAGTCTTACCGAGCGAGTGGATGGGCTGTACCGCTGTCCGAGTTGGGGAAATTCCTTTAGGACTTGCGCCCGTTCGTAGATTCCTAGAACTGTTTTTGTGGCGGCGGCAGGGTTCTCCTGGGCGATATATTCAAAGATGCTGTTGAGCCAGCGCTCGGCCTCTTCGGTCCACGTTATTTCTGCCACGAGCGGATTCGGAGTTGCATATCCTCGTTGGAAACCGTGCGCCGTGCGTCCGAGTCGGCGAGGCCGCGCTGGACCATGACGTGAAATGCCAATTCGCGGACGATTTCGTCCGGGGAACTATCGTCGGGTTGTTCCTGGATGATGCGGGTGAGATCGTCTTTAGCGGTCGACATAGGGTCCTCCACGGCAGAATTCTGCCACAGTCGCGCATGTGAAGCGAACCGCGCGTGTCGCCTTGTTTGGGCATGATCGACCCTGGGCAGGCGACCGCGAAAAGATCGCGGATCGCCGTATCGGTAATGAAAACCTTCACGGTCGAATCGGCCCGCGCTCCGTGCGGTGGGTCGCGACTCCAAGAGATACTCGGCTTCCATTCTCGAAAAACTCGATAGACTTACCTCAGGAATCAGCGGGACAGGACACTAATTTAATAAGCACTCCAACATCTCTTTGTAGTCTTTGTTCAGCATCGGTTTCCTTGAAGAAAAACCAAACCTCTCGAGTCAACTCCCATACCTGAGACAAGCGTTCTTCCGGGGTCCCAGGCATATAGCCGCCGTCATCGGCCGTCGCATGCGACCGATATACGCGCACAAAGGTTCGATCGAGGCGAGACATAGTTGCATCCAAAGTCGTGGCCGGTCTGATTATACCGGATATGCATCCATGGCACCTCGCAGGGGCACAGTACTGCAGGGCGACCGCAGCGAACCCCACCCGCCGGGTCTCCGGTCCGAAGAACGGATGAAAAAGCGTGCTCACAGCAGCCTGCTAGAAATAGCCTTGATCACCGCATGCGTGCGATCTCGCGCCGAAAGCTTTTGCAGTATCTCGGTTAGGTGATTCTTCACCGTGCCATCCGAGATACCGAGCAGACGGCCGATTTCCTTGTTGGAGTAGCCCCCGGCCACCAGCCGCAGCACGGCGAGTTCACGCTCGGTGAGCCGAACGCCGGAACCGTCGGCCGCCGGGGCCATTTGCCGCAAACGTTGTAGAGTCGCAGGTGCCAGTATGGTCTCACCGGCCGCCACCCGCTCGATGGCTGTTTTCAATTCCGCGGGCGCTGCGTCCTTGAGCAGGAACCCCTGCGCGCCGGCCTGCACGGCGCCGAGCAGCAACGCGGGATCATCGAAGGTGGTCAACAGGATTGCCGGAGTATGATCGCCGCGCTCCCGCAAGTGCTTGACCACCTCGATGCCCGAGCGTTTCGGCATGCGCACGTCAGCGAGAATCACATCGACGCGGCTGCGATGCAATGCGGCCAGAAGCTGTTCGCCATCCTCGACATCGATCAGCACTTCGATGCCGCCGAGCCCTTCGAGCAACGCCCGCAGGCCATGCCGCACCAGCGACTGATCGTCGGCGAGGGCGATTCGAACATCACTCACGCGCCAAGCTCCGCATCCGGTTGCGGCAGCCAGGCCGTTACCCGCAAACCATGCTCGCCGATCACGGCTACCTCCAACGTCCCCCCGAGGGCCTGCAGCCGCTCTTGCATGCCGGTAAGGCCGTTGCGTCGGTGCGGTACGGAGCGCGCAGCCCCGTCGTCCTCGATGCTCAGAGCGACACCGTCGGCGGAGTTTGCCAGGCGCAGGATAATCCGCGAGGCACCACTGTGGCGCAGCGCATTGGTCAATCCCTCCTGCGCACATCTCAATAGCGCATGGGCCTGCTGTAGGCGCGGCACGCGGGCATTCGACGCCAGATCGAGTTCGATCGTCGGCCGCGGCACGGCCGGAATGAGGGCCGCCAACGCCTGGTGCAAATCGATGCCGTCGCTGTCGCGCAGCGTACTGACCACGCCGCGTACATCGCTGAGCAACTCTTCGGACAGCCGCACACACACGTCATCCGAGCCGCCGGATTCCACCGCGTCTTTGCGCGCTCGCAATCGTAGTTGCAGCGTCAGGGCGGTGAGCTTGTGTCCGACCAGATCGTGCAATTCGCGCGAGACTCGCAGACGCTCTTCATCGCGCGCGCCTTCGAGCAGCAGCTGGCGGGTGGCGAGCAGCTCGGCATTCACACGTAGCACCTCGTCGCGGGCCAATTGCGCATCTTTCACATAGCGAATCGCCAAGACCGCAAAGGCCTGAAAGCTCCCATAGCCCAGCACGCAGGTCAGGACGTCGATGGGATCCAGGCGAGCGGGCAACACCAGCACCAGCGCCACATTGACCGGCAGCAACAGCCACAGCGTCGTGCGCAGCCGATAAGCACCGGCGAACTGTCCGGCGACGATGGCCAGGAGAGCAGGCAGAATGGTATCGCTCAGTCCCCAGCAGGCGAGCAATGCGGCCGGCGCCTGCAGCAGCATGTACATCGTACTCAGTGTCGATCGCGGCTCGGACCTGGGGCGCCCATGTGCCAACGCAAATAAAATCGGCACCGCGAGCAGACCGGCCGCACCGCATAGGGTGGCGCCAGTCAGCGGTATTTGGCCTTGCAGGGCGCGCAATACAGGTTCGACGCTCAGCGCGGCGCAGGTAATATAGGCCGCCGCACTCAACGATGCCGTGGACCCATCCCACGGCGGGCCGCGTTCCGGCGCGGACCATTTCGTCATCATGGACCATTTCATCATGCTACCAGTGTAAGCCAGCGCGGTACCTTCCCAGGGAGTGAGTTCTCTCACCCCCCTCGAATGCCTTCTCTCACCTCCCGGCCACCGGCGGCAGGGTCAAGAATGGCCTCCTCTGTCAAACCAGCGGAGCGCGCACCGTGACTGTTCCAATTCTCGACATATTCCGCGGGACCCCGGTCTGGGTATTCGCATTGTTCGCCTACCTGCTCTGGATGGGCATCAGCCGACTCAAGCCGCGCGTCAGGCCGTTTGGCCAAATCTGGATTACTCCCGCCGTGTTCATCGCTTGGGGATTGCTGGGACTATTCGAACACACGGGTTCAATTGCCCCGACGCTGTCTCGTTGGCTAATCGCGGCCGCGGTCGGGGGCGTGCTGGGCGCAGCCGGCGGAGCGCCGCTCAAGGTCGATCGCGCACGCAATCTCGTGCAGCTGCCGGCCAGCGTGATGCCGCTGGTTAGAAATGCGGCAATATTTGGTGCGCACTATGTACTGCGAGTGGCCGCGACCATGAATCCGCCCGTGCACGACATGCTCATGGGCTGGGATACCTGCGTATCGGGCGCCAGCGCCGGCTACTTTCTCGGATGGGCGGTGCAGTGCCTGCGGAGTTATCGCAACGCACAGCACGTGGACCTCGACTTGACCGAGCCGGCTGTTGCCGCCGGCTCTCGTTGATTAGGACTCGAGACATGCGCGAATCGCTCATACAAAAGGACGAAAGCGGCGATAGGCCGCCTCAGACACCAGCGGCACGGTTTTCTCACGTCTTCAAAACCTATGCGCAGGATGGCATGGAGGTGGCCGCGATCGATGACGTAAGTTTCGATCTGCCGCGGCAGCGGTTCGTGATGATCGTGGGGCCTTCCGGCAGCGGCAAGACGACGTTGCTGAATCTGATCGGCTGCATCGACCGCCCGACCTCGGGACGCCTCGAAATCTGCGGCCAGGATATCGCAGCCCTGCCCGAGCCCGCGCTGTCCGATTTTCGCGCCCGGCATATCGCCTTCGTCTTTCAGAATTTCAATCTGCTGCCGGTGCTGTCCGCGTATGAAAATGTCGAGTACCCGTTGCTGCTGCTCGACCTGCCGGGCGCCGAGCGACGTGAGCGTGTCATGAGCTTGCTCGATGCGGTGGGACTGGCTCACAAGCGCAACAGCCGCCCCAACCAGCTCAGCGGCGGCCAAAAGCAGCGGGTCGCCATTGCGCGCGCGCTGGTCAAGCGGCCGTCGCTGGTGCTGGCGGACGAACCCACCGCGAATCTCGACAGCCACACCGGCGCCTCCATCATCGCGCTGATGCGTCAGATTCAGCACGAACAAGGCGCGACCTTCATATTCTCAACCCACGATCCCCAGCTCATGTCGCACGCGGAGCGGACCTTCATGATTCGCGATGGGCGGCTCGTGGACGACGGCTCGAGCAGCGCGCAGTGATGCTCTACAAGATCACCCTGCGCAACATTCTGCGCAACCGCCGACGCTCGGCCATGGCGGTATTGGCGCTCACCATCGGCGCGCTTTCGCTGCTGCTATTCGGCTCGTTCATGGCCGCCATGATTCTAGGATTGAAGACCTCCGCCATTGCGAGCAACGGTCATCTGACGGTGTACCGCAGTGGCTACCTCGACTACGGCAGCGGCAACCCCGGACCTTACAGCATTGGCCGAGCCGCACAGGTAATGGCGCTGATTCAGAACGATGCGGTGCTGAAGCCGCTGCTCACCGTCGTCACACCACGGGTTGCGGTCTACGGCATCGCCGGCAACTTCGAGCTCGACCGCTCCAAAACCTTTTTCGGCGTGGGTTTTGTGCCTTCCGACCGGGAACGCATGCTTGACTGGGACGAGTACCGGATCCGCACGGGACGCTCAGCGGAAATCCAGAGCATGAGCGATGCCGATATGACACGCGGAATCATCGGCGTTGGTCTCGCCCGCATCCTGGGTCTCTGCGAGTCGCTGCACCTGGAACCCTGCCCCGCGGCGCCACGCGACGTTGCCACGGCCGCCTCTCAGCCAGCCACATCGGCCACGTCACAGCCAATTGCCCCGACCCCCAAACGCGACTTCTCCGCGCTTGCGCAGCCGGATAGCGTGCTCGATGGGCAGGGCACGCGCAGCGGGCCGGCCGCGCGCGGAGCGCCGTCCATCGACCTGCTGGCAGCGACGACCAGTGGCGCACCCAATGTGGTGAGCCTCAACGTTGGGGGTACCGGCGAGCAGGCGGTCAAGGAGCTCGACGACAACTACGTTGGCATGCCCTTGGCGCTCGCGCAGCAACTCTTGTTCGGGCGTGGTGAGCACAAGGTCACTAGCATCGTGTTGCAGCTACGGCATACCGCGGATATGGCGTCGGCGCGCGCACGGTTGGCCGTTTTGTTCAAAGACAATCATCTAGATCTTGAAGCACACGACTTCATCGAGCTGACGCCGATGTACAAGCAGGTGATTGCGCTGTTCGGCGCAATCTTCTGCTTCATCGCGCTCATTCTGGGCACCATCGTGCTGTTTGCGGTAACCAACACCATGAGCATGACCGTGGTCGAACGCACCCATGAGATCGGCACCATCCGGGCCATGGGCGTGCGGCGCGGCGGCATCTGGAATCAGTTTTTCGTCGAGGGGTCCATGCTCGGCGTTTTGGGCGCCAGCAGCGGTGTCGTGCTCGCGATCGGCGTCGCTGCGCTGGTCAACCATGCGGGATTGCACTGGACACCGCCGGGCTACACAGATCCGGTGCCGCTGCGGCTATTGGTCTGGGCGTTTCCCAATCTGATTTTCGGCACCTGGGTGGGATTGATCGCCACGGCAGCCATCGCCGCCCTCCTCCCCGCGCGCAGAGCCGCGCGCATGCCCGTAGTCGACGCACTGCGCCATGTTTGAGCCGAATCTGCGGCGTTCCGTCGCACTCCGGCCGGCGCTCACGCTGTTCGTGGTTGGCGTGATCGCACCGCTCGCCTCGAACGCACAAGCGATGCGGGTCGAGACACCGGCAGCGGCCGAGCGGGCGCCATCGGCCCAGGAGCTGGTCATCGCAGCCGACCGAGTGCGCAATCCCGACCAAGGCTTTCGGCTCACCAACCGCATTACGGAATACGTGGGCGGGACGCCGCGCGATAGCCTGCAACTGGTGGTGTACGCGCGGCAGGACAAGGCCAACGGGCAGTTCGACAACCTGGTGCGCTACGTCGATCCGCCGCGTGACACGGGCAAGCTGGTGCTGCTCAACGGCACCAAAATGTGGTTCTACGACCCTGACTCGAAGGCCAGCGTGCGCATTTCGCCGCAGCAGCGGCTGATCGGCGAAGCGGCCAACGGCGACGTGGTGACCGTGAACCTCGCGCGTGACTACAACGCGCGGCTCGTCGGGCAGGAAACGCTGGCGGATGCCGATCGCAAGCCGCGAGACTGCTGGCACCTCGAGCTCGCGGCGGCCGTCCCGGACTCGGTGTACAACCACATCGAATACTGGATCGAGCTTGGTACGTTTTACTCGGTGAAGGCGCGGTACTACTCGGATAGCGGACGCCTGGTCAAAACCGCCTACTTCCATAAATATCAGAACGAACTCGGCGGTGCGCGGCCCACGGAAGTGATCATTCTCGATGCCCTGGATCCGAATCGGGTGACCACCATGCAATACTCCGACTACCACTCGCAGCAGGTTCCCGATGTCTGGTTTCAGCGCGACTTTCTGCCGCACTTTCGAGCGGATTGATGCGGTGTGGGCGGCTAGCGGTAGCTTGCCTCGCCGCACTGCATGCCATGCGAGCAATAGCGCAAGAGCCGCCGGATCCTGAGCTGGATCGAATTCCGAGCTCGGTCGGGGCGACGCCGACGATGCCGGCCAAGGGCGATGCCGCGCCAGGTACCGCGGCGCCGGGCGGCGCGGTGCGACCCGCAGGGTCCACGCGATTGAATATTGACGACGCGTTCACGATGGTTTCGGTCCGCGATCCGCCGATCCCAATCCCGCAAATGCAAGGGAGCGGCTTCGAGAACCGCGTCAGCGTCAACGGCGTAACAGAGTGGACACTATCGGCAAGCATGGCCGCCCATGTCAGCGACCGGCTGGATCTTGAAGAGCAACAATATGCCGGCGGCGCGGCACACACCCTATCGCGAAATGACTTTCGCGAGGGCTACGTGGCTTGGCAGAGCGCGGCTTCGCTGTATGCGGAGCTGGGCCGGATCAATGTCAAAAGCGGCAGCGCGCTCGGCTTCAACCCCACGGATTTCTTCAAGACGCGCACGCAGATCGACACGGCTTCGGCCGATCCCTCGGCGATTCGCAATGACCGCCTCGGCACCGTCATGGCACGACTCCAGTACCTATGGGCCCACGGCTCGCTCGGCGCTGCAGCTGCGCCCAAACTGACGGCACCGACGCCCCTATCGAGCACTAGTCCCAGTGGCATTGATCCGCTCTTCGATCGAACCAATTCCGCCGACCGCGTGTTGTTGACCGCCAACTACGACCTCGCCGACCTCAGTCCCCAGGCGCTGGTCTATCGAGAAAGCGGCACCACGAGGTTTGGACTCAATATCTCCCGCACCGTGGGCCGCAGCGTCGTCGCCTTCGCCGAGTGGGCCGGCGGCGAACAGGCGAGCTTGAGCGCGCGGGCAGTAGCCTATGGGGAGGAAACTAGGAGTCTGCCGCCCGGCGCGCCCATCCTGCCTACAGGAAATGCTGCCGAACATTTTCGCAACGACCTCGCGCTCGGCGCGTCGTGGAGCGGCGCTCACAACCTCACGGTGAATTTCGAGTATCACTACCATCAATCCGGCTGGTCGCGGCAGGACTGGCAGCAAGGCTTCGCGCTCGGTCAAGCCGAGCCAGCTACTGCCGGAGCGCTGCTCTGGTACGTGCGCGAATTCGCCCGCGACCGCCAGGAACCCACCTCGCGACAACAATTTTTTGTTCGCGTCAATTGCACGGATGCCATTATCAAGAACCTGGAGTTGAGCGCCTTTGAGTTCGTCGATGCCTATGATGGCTCGCTATACACGCAGCTTTCAGGGGCCTACTACTGGTCGAATCACTGGACGATTACCGCATTTGCGACCGGTACTGCCGGACCTCCGCGATCCGAATACGGCAGCCTGCCGCAGGCGCGGAGCGCGACGCTGGAACTCGTGCGCTATTTCTAAGAGAAGGAGCGCAGCCACGGCACCAGGATCTCGTGAACCGGAATGTCAAAGATGCGGCCAATCTCGTAGGGAGAATGGGATCGAATGACGTCGTTAAGGGGCCTGCCCGCGTGTTCCTCATGGTCGCGTTAGAAACGTTTAGCGGACCCTTGGCGATGCGTCTGGAACACGCAGCCCGGGTACGACAACTCGTTGGCGTAGCCACTCCTCTATTTTCGCGTAGCGGCTAAGCGGCAGTTGGTCGACGCGCCGAACGAGCCTGTTCCAGAATACGAATTGCCGACTGCATCGCCAACTGCATCAACCGGGTAGACATCAGACTTTCCGAACACGATATACCCCACCAGATGTATCCGATTGCCTCCTTCAAATCCCATCGCCAACTCAGTTCTACCAACCACGTCGGACGTCCGGAAACCCCTTGAGTACAGCCCTTCATCAAAATTTGCGTTCTGCTCGTTAACCGCCGACCCGTTGGGGCACGTCAGCGTTACTGCCCACATGCCACGCACCGGCGCACTGGGAACCAGTGGCGGCGGGGGTACCGAATCCGCGACAGTCGGACCGGGAACCCCCTCGGCGATCTTACCGGGCTGCCCAGATAAGAATAGATCTCCGAATAGCGAGGAATTCTCCCATGGCGTCTGGTGGTTGGTTGTGTTCGCGGCCACCGTTTGCCGTACTCGAGTAAACACTTGTCGGATTTCCAGACCGGGCTGGAGGAGGTATTGTGCCAAGGCGGCAGCAAAAATACTGTTGCTGCCGCTGCCGTCCTCCGCTATGGTCCCCGGACTTGTGGAAAATGCAATCAGAGTGCCACCGTCCACTGCCTCGACTCTTGCCAATCCCCGGCCGATGCTCCGGCCGGCGCCCGACACCGTCATATGTGATGTGAACGGACTATTACGACATGCGTCGAGCACGATTAGTCGCGTCTTTGCATTCGAGACCGCGTCAAGGATCAGGTCCAAGTTGAGCGCTTCAATGCGCAGCGCCAGATCGTCGTCCAACTTCGCATCGACCGGAATCAAGTAATTTTCCCCGTTGAACTGAATGGCGTGACCGGCGTAGTAGACCATGGCCACATCGGCACTTCCGGCCGTACGCCCAAATTGCAGCACCGCGCGTTGGAATTCTGCCAAACCGACGTCTTGTTTTTGGATGACCGTAAACCCGTCGGTTCGCAGAGACTGTGCGATGAGCTTCGCATCATTCGGCGGATTTGTCAGGGGCGAGGCGTTGGAATAGCTCCCGTTGCCGATTACTAACGCGATGCGCGTGTCAGCGTGTGCTTCGTAGTTTGACGCAGCGATCAGGATCCCGATTGTCAAGAAACGCCGTACGAAAGAATGGCGTACGTTCCATCTCGGAAAGCTCACTTTTGCCAACTTCTCCGTGTTATTTCTGACGTCCTAAGTTCGAGCCCGCCGCATGCGGGGCATCCGCAGAGTTCACTGTACCAGTTCCCTTCAGAACACATTCGATTTTGGAGCGAGATGGTGAACGGCGGTTGAGAACCGCGTAATTCCGGCGTTCGTCGCGTTTTTTCGTCCGCGCGTTACCGTCGACGAAATCTCGCTGATTAGTTGGGATGAAGACCGTTCGGTCTTCAAGATTTTGGTTTCCTGATCGACACACTGACGGCGCCTGCCGCGCATGCGGCAGACGCTCATGGCAGTGCGCTGGAGTCCGTTGTCATATGGGAGTACTGAAGCTCCGCCGCGTGCGTGAGCCGCAATAGGGAGTCTTCGGGTCCGGCCTCGAGTTCCCGGCGAAGTATCACCCGCACGATCGCGCCGCGCCAACCCGGTGGGAGGCCAAAGTGGCAGTGATAGTTGACACGGCACTGAGCGCCGCCAGCGGCACCGCAGCTGAGGTCTTCACGGACCGTAATGCCCAGCGGTAGCTGAACGTTCAATCCAATTGTCCGCCGCGCGGCGTCGATCTCGGTGTACTCGAGTGTCACGCCTAGACGCAAAAAACGTGGGCCGGTTTCACCATAGATTCTTTGACCGACAACCGCGGGACCTGACGGATCAATACGGGTGACGCGAATATCGAAGAACTCTGTCCATCGTGCCGGTTCCGTTAAAAGCGACCACACAACATCGATGGGCGCGTTCACCAGCACGGTCGGACAACTTATCTTGCTCATCAGCCACCTTCAGCAATATGTTCTTCCGGCTATGCTGCGGCGAAGAACGCAGAGCGAGGGCCCGGGTATTTGATTGGCGTCACTACCCCGGGGTCCCCGATGCGCAGCGCCTGGGAAAGGCAGTGTGCAGGCCCTTTATGCCTGCCCGCCCGAGCGCTGTCTAGTGCCTCGGGAGGGAGTCGTTGGGGGACGATTCGGAAGCCGGCGTACCGGGTCTACAACTGCGAGCGTTGTCAGGTGAACGGTGCACGGTGCACGTGCGTATCTGTGAACGCTGCGATCACGGCAACGTGTACTGCGCCGGTGATGCGCGAGGATCCGCCGCCGCGAGTCGCAACGGCGGGCTCAGGCACGCTATCAGAGGAGGCCCGGCGGTGCGCGGCGATACGCCGCCCGGCAACGCCGGTGGCGCGAGCGGCAACGACAAAAGCGGCGGCGGGTCTATGTCGCCGGTCACCGCGTCTACAAGATTGCCTACCGCGCGCGCCATGAACTGGATTCGTTGGCAGATCGTGATTTGGGTCGTAGACCGCAGCGGTAAAGTGCTCCGAGAACTCGGGATACAGAACCAGGCAAATCTGGCTGGGGTCTACGACACCTGAAGCTGCACGGCATGGCGCAGGCCTTGGAGGAGCAGCGGGATACGCCGAACACGCACGCCCTGTCCGGACGCAATACTCGACAGAATCGTGCATCACAGCCATCGAATCGAGTTGAACACCAAGGGCGAATCGTTGCGCGAGACCCATCCTCTCAACGGTCCTCGGTCGGATACCAAACGTGGCGCAGAAGCCCGCGCCGACGACTGAAAAATCGTCGTACCATCAACTCATCGTGGACACCTGAGAAGAATCGGCGGCGGTCGCCGCCGACTTCGCGGCACTGTCCACGATGGCCTGGCATCGCTGACCACGATCAATGGAATACTCAGCGAGCCCATGCCAATTCGCAATTCTCGCTATAATAGCGCTCTCAATCGGTGAAACTTCGGATGGGTCTAGTGTGTGGCGGCGGTGAGTGCGACACTCTTCTCGAATTCTGACGGCCGGATTCCGGCGTATGTGGCTGTCGTCGCGTTGCACGTGGCGGCTATTTCTGGCCTACTCGACCTAAGCACAAGAACGGCTCAGACCGAGGAACCACAGGCGGCGCCAATCACCGTCTTTTTCCTGTCCAATGTGAATGGCGTTTCAACCTCGACTTCGACTAATTGGCTAGCGGGAGTTCCATCCTTAAGAACGCGTGTCCAAGAGGCATTGCCCAGTGTTCCGGCAATCAATATCCCGGAACTTGCGGAGACATCCTCGCCTCAACCGGTTGTTGCTCGATTGCCCACTCAGGGGAATCCTGTGACTGAGCCGCCCGTTCTGGACCAGGCGCGGTCTCCGGCGATTGCGGGGTTCTATCCGGAATCGTCAAAGACAAGACATGAGTTCGGAACCGTAACATTAGAGGTTACAATCTCCGGCGGCGGAGTGGCAGTCGGGGAAGTCAAGATACAGCATTCGTCGGGCTTCGCCGCCTTAGATCAAGCCGCGGTGCGGTGGATTAAGCACACGATATGGTCACCGCCTTCGCAGAGCGGATTTGCCGTCTCGACGCGCGTCAACTACGCAGTAAGTTTTTACTCCAACATTTAGCAGCGAATTGCGATGTGGCTAAACGTCGGACCCATCGGATGGTGGTCTCAACGTTGCGACAAAGTCTCTGAAACTTTGCAGGCTAAAGTCCTTTGTTTCAATAAGCATACGAATATTCTCATCAATCAACCCAGGAAGCTTATCCGAATATCCAAGAAGGACAGCTAACGCGATGATCCGCTTAGCGCGTGCCCCAGGAATTGGACTATTTATCCAACCGTCACGCCCGGTGGCCGTCAACAGTGTAAAGGCGCCTTCAAGTGTCTCTGCTCGATTAAGATAGTCGTCGCCAAAGACCTTAAATTTAGCTACGATTTCGTCTGCCACGGGCGCCACATCAACAGCCACCTTAACGGTCCAACGGATGGGTGCATTGCCGAGCAGGTTTCCCATTTCCGCGCCAAGGGTATAAGTCTGGGTCTTCTCTCGCCTGTTCAAATTCGTATTATTTGCATTTATCAAGTCTTCAACCTGGTCCAGCCGTACAGCAAGGTCAACCGTTACGTCAAAGTCGTCTTGGTGTGGCACCAACGCTAGGTGAATGGCGGCCCGACCCCCTCGGATCAACCGATAGAATGTCTGATCCCGCGGCTTCTCGTTAAAGCCAAAGCGCTTTAGGCGCTCGCCGACGGCAACCATGAGCGCCTGCTTTAGTTCCTTCATACCGTAGTTTTAGTACCGACGCTCAATTGTTTCAATCACTATTTCTTGGCCTCGCAGACCGTTGGGCGCATTCTTCCCGATGACGACGCCTCCTTTCGTGGCCATTGCCTCATCCTTTGCAAGTTGTGAAGCGTTTCGGACCGCCCCTCCGGATTTGACTTCAACGGCCACTATTCGTCCATCGGGAGTCTTAATGAGATGATCGACTACCCTGCGGCCCTCAGATGTGCGAACAGATACGTGACTGCCAAGTATAGTGTTGCCTTCCTCTACCAGCTCCTTCTCTGCCTTGGCCTCGGCCGCAAGCCCCGCCACTCTGTTGGCCGCAATGGTGGATGTACCCTCGACAGTATGAACACCGGCCTCGATTGCCCGTGCACCCTCCGCCGCGTGTTCCGCAACCCGCGCTGCTCGGAAGATGGTTCCCGCGCCAAAGCCGAATCCAAAAGTACTCGCAACATCCAGGCCCGTCGCGATCAAATTGACGGTTGTTGCCCCTTCAGTGGCTAGCGTATAGATGTCGTAGGCAACAAAGATGATATCAACTACGACCTTTCCATCCGGGTCGGTGTATCGATACGGATTCCCATTAGCAAACGCATAGCGATTAAATGTATAAATATTGGCTTCTGTGGGACCGCGCGGGTCCATGCCTGAAAAGCGACCGCTGAGCGGATCGTAGTAGCGCGCGCCGAAATACTGCAGCCCCGTCTGCGGGTCCAACGCCTTTTCGTGATATCCATACTTCTGGCTGCTCGAGTCGACACCCCCCGTTCCGCCGGCGGCGCCTAACTGCTTACCCCCATATGGAAGGTACCGCTCCTCCCATACCGTCCCGCCCGACGCGTTGGTGGCGAGCACCACGTTGCCGGTGAGATCGTTCTGCAGGTAGGTGATAGCCCCGCTTGGGGCCGTAGATACTTGGGCGATTGCCTCTGCACTCACCAAGCCCGTGAGAAACACTAGAGTCCAAGTCACGATTCGCTTCAATACGTCGGTACGCATCCGTGTCTCCTAACTTCCGAGCAACAATTCGAGAATCGCAGCCAACGGGAAATTGACGCATTCGGTTACCGTGCCAATTTGGCCCGGCGCGTAATTCAGGTCCCCTGAATAGGAAATCGTGAGCTTGTAACAACCTGATTTGGTCGTGAGCAACGTCGCTGGAAATGTCATTACACCGTTTACCACCTGGCCGGTGGTCACCGTCGTTGTGCCATTCGCGACCGTGATGGTCCCTGTCGCCGTGTTCGGCAATCCAATCTTCAGTGTCACTTGCGCAGCGGAATTAACCATACCCGCCGATACTGAAAGCGGTACCGCGCCGCCCGCGGTTGGGCTCGGGACTGTGCTACGTTTGGCGGCCTGCCTTCCCGCTAAATAGAAGTATTCTGTGATTGCGCTCGTGTTGGTGTCGTAATCCACGAGAGCTCGCTGGGTATGATCGTAGAAGGTGTACATCGGCTTTTGGCCGGCCGGCTGGACTTTTACTCGTATTCCACCGGAGTCGTAGGCGTAGCTCGCAATCGCCCCACCCGAACTCGTCAGTGCGACTTGAGATAGGCGCGAGCCGGCATCATAAGTATAGGTATACGCGGGATCTGTTTTTATATTGCCGCGCGGGTCATACGAGTACCCGCCGTTTCGTGCACCACCGATGCTTGTTAGCAGGTTATTGGTGTACGTGAGATTCGTTGCCGCTCCCCCACTTTGCGATATCTTCGTGAGGTTTCCAGTACTGTCGTAGCAGATATCGCACGGCGATCCCGCGCTGCCATAGCCGATGAGTCGATTGAGTCCGTCGTAGCCGAGCGTTCCTATGCCATAAGTCGGGCGCGTCGTGTCGGATATGGACGTAATATTGCCCACGGAGTCGAAGCCAAATCCGATTTGGGCTCTGGTGGTTCCGCTCATAGAATACTGTACTGAGCGCGGCCAGAGACGGGGATTGAGCGCAAAGCTCCCTATTACCCCATTTGCGTATGTGACTGTCTGCAGTGCACCCGATGGGTAGTATGCAATTCCGGAATTAACGACTGTTTGTGCGATACCGTTTCGGGTGGCGAGCACTTGCGTCGGACGCCCCAGCACATCCGGAGAATACGTGAGCACCGTACCCGTCAGCGGATAGGTAATCGTATTCAAATGATCGAGAGAATCGTAACCGTAGGCAGCGGCAAACGTGAGTCCATCGATGCTGAGCGATTCGCTATTAAGGTTTCGATTCTTGTCATATCCATACGTACGGGTCACACCCGTCAGACCGGTCGACCAGATTTTGCCGTCCGGTTGATAGTTGATCAGCATTTGCGTGCCATCGGCATAATTAACGATATGAGGTCGATCCATTGAGTCCGGTATGTACGCATTTGCGAGTGTTCCCGGCCACGCCACTGAGCGAGTGTTGCATTGCGCATCCCTCGTGTAGGTAATCGTACCAATCTCGGTGTAAGACTCAGTCCACAGGCACCCGTGAGAGTCGTACGTAAATGAATGTGTCGTGCTACCTTCAGTCAACCCTGTCACTCGGCCGAGACTGTCGTTTCTGGTGGTTGTTAGCGTGGCATTTACATCGGTCTGAGTCTTCGCCATCTCCCATTTTTCATCTGGGTCACCGAATGCTAAGTATGAGGTAGTTGTTTTTTTACCGCGCTCATCAATGAAATCTGTTGCGAGCCCCCTATACGTCCAAGATTTCGTGGTCGAGTCGACGGTGTTTGTACTCTTCAGGGGACGCCCAAGGACATCGTAAGTCGTGCTTACACCGTTTGCCCCGCCGTTTGGATAGCTTTCAAACATTTTGCGCCCAAAGATATCGAATTGATAAGTTGTGGTTATGCCACCTACTGCTGATGTGGTAGTGCGCCCCACACCGTCAACAGTTAGGTTTTCGACACGGCTACCGCGAGTCACTGTTTGAGTAGACGCCGTTGGATACGTAATGTTTACACCGGCCGATGCGGGTTCTGGCGGAGTGACAGTCTTGAGTCGACCTAGGTTGTCGTAGGTCGCGCCAGTTGCGTAGTTGTTTTGATCGGTTACAGACGTGACCCACCCATTGGTATCAACTACACGGATGATTGTTGTCGAATCAGGAAATTTTTCGTTTTGCGGAATTCCGCGCATATAGCTTGTATACGTGTGAATACGCACAGATTCCCCAGAAACACCCGTGGTTGTCTGTTTGGAGCAGATGTCGCCAGGCGATGATGAGCCTGGGCAATTGGTGGTGTCGGGATTGTACGTATAGGTCGTCTGCCTACCGTAAGCGGTCTCCACCAGCGGCATGCAGTTTGCATCCATGGTTGCCGACCAGGACTGCGCCGGATTAGCATCTACGGTGACCGTCTTTGATTGCAACGCCGACAAAATGCCGCGAGTTTCCTGTGCAGGGCAAAAGGAAAGGGCTGTCGTTCGCGTATGTGTGGCTGGCGATCCGGCAGGCCCCGATGTCTCAGTCAGACCCGTAATATTGTTGTAGGTATCGTAGGCCGTGGGCGTCCAAACATGCGTCGATACGGCCGCCCCCACATTGTAGTCGGTTGTAGTGACTGACTTAGTTCGCCAAATGTAGATTCCACGACCGACGATATCGTCGTTCAGTTGTGTCGACGTTCCCAACTTCGCGACCCAACGATTATCTGAAATCCGTACGGCTCCCTTTAGACCGGTATTGAGCAACTCTCCGCTCGGAGAGACACTTCCCGAATCGAATGTGTAGCCAGAGGCGCGAAAGTTATCCGCCGGCGGCGTCGTGAAATTGAAGCACCCCGATGTTCCCACTGCCGTCGGCTCGGTCTGTGTCTTCGGTATATAGATCGGAAGCCCGCCGGACTGGATATTATTCTGACCAAAGGCATTCAAGCCCGTTTGGGCTGGCGTCCACATGGTGCAGGCGTACATGCGCTTCAGCCCGACATACTGCAACGTACCGCTGGATGTCGTGATTTTGCATGGGGTGGAGCCATAGGTGGGCGCTGTAGGGTCTATGCTCGCTTCCCCGGGATAAGTGCATTCGACCGCCGAGCTATACGTAGTGGGATCATAGGCGCGCGTTGTCTGGCGCACAGTTGTGCCGGTGGCATCGAAGTAAGAATCCGTCGTGGGTAGTCCATAACTCGATGGATTGGCATTTAGAACGAATTGCCGCTGAATGGATGTACTGTCGGTCAGGTTCTTTTGAGTGAATACTCGGATGCCGTTCGTGCCGGTACTCGGGGTAATGGTGTAGGTATACTTCAGCGACTGGCTTCCCGTGCCGGCCGGCTTGGTCATAGTACTCACGGCTGTCGATAGATTATGGGTTGTCCCGGTGATGCCCGCAGGATAAAAATAGCCGGGAACTTCTAAATTCCCGTAATCGACCGATATGGTCCCCTGGTAAGGCGTCGTAATCGACTGCAGAACGTCGCGCTTGGGGTTCCAATGGGTTCGAGCTGAATCGGCGGGGATATAATAGTTGTAGGTTTCGGACAACCCCTCTGGATAGTTGACTGTGTGCAGGTAAAAGGAGGCTTTAGCGGTTGCACTGAGGTAGCTGTAAGCGGTCGTAATCGGTGAGTAAGAATAGCCAACGGTCCGGCCGTTGGTTACGATCGATTGAAGGCGGATATCGGTATTCGTGCTGTTGACATAGTTGAACGTCACCTGTCGGCCATCAGAGCCGGTCACAGTCCGAATTGTCTGCGTGGGCGCATCAAATGTGATCGATATCGAATTACCGAATCGATCTGTAATCTTCGATACCCACAAAACCGACGAATAGAACGTGAATGAGCTCGTACCAGTAAAAGCGGCAGAGGCCGGGTCCGTGGTAGAAACGCCCAAATCAAGCTTTAGGCCTTCCGGACTTAGCAAGTAAGGGGTGGCGGAGGTCGGGCACTTCAATTGCCATCGATCTTGGCTCAGGTAAGTTGGCACACCATCGGACGACGCCTGCGCAAGATACATGATGCGCCGCGAGCCATCTTGCGCCTCAAAGATCGGCAGTTGATCTAAATCGCTCTCCGAAGGGCTGCCAACCGCAGTCGAATAGTTCAACGGCTTGTATTTCCAAGCGGCATTTGTGCAAACACCGGTGGTGAGGCCCTCAAGATACACACGTCCGAAGTGAATTTGCCAATCGAATCCCACGGGCATTGCCGCACGATAACTGTCAACACCCGCGTTACCGTTGACCAGTTGGTTGTACGTGGGATCGGTTGTCACCGGATCGATTGGCGCGTTAAAGACAATCGCACAGATACCACCCGTCGGTGCCTGCGGACAGCCGCTGTAGTAGGAGACCGAGCTGTTCTCGTTTGTTCCCATTGCGCTGGGAAATGATCGGTAAACCCGAATGATATCGATGTCGAGACCGGCCGGTCCCGGCAGGTGCAAATCGCGGCGCGTAACAGTGAGCATGCCGGATAGGGGGTCCACCTGTTCGCCTCCCTCGAATGACGTTCCTACATTGGGCGCGGCCACTGAGAGCCAATGCGTAAGCGTTTCTTCTGCCGAAGCCCAGTGGCAATTCCCAAAGCAAAGAAGTAACGCAGCGGCTACCCACCATTTTTTCCCCATCATAGCGTCCTTTTCCCCTAATACACGTGCCATCTCATGCTTTGATATCGGCAGCGAGAAATCATCTCGATGAACCATCAGGCCGACCCGGTCGATGCGGTCCGCGGCTCGACGCCAATCGCTATGCTCGGTGGTTGCACCGGCGCCTTGGCGACGGGAGCCGCGTTGGGCGCGGTTGCTTTATCCCACCATTCTCGCGATTTCAGCCCTGTTTCCCACATGGTCGCGATGGTGACGGTCACAGCGCCGACGATGTTCACGACGCGAATCGTCCAGGATCGCCTTTTCACGGACTTGATTTGGATCGATGACTTAATCACGTCAACCTTCGCGGACGTGCGTGCATGGAAAACATGGACCGAGTCCGTTGCGGATGCCGGGAAAGACACTCGCTGTCGCGAAACACCCGTTTGAACGTCGATGGTCAATCGACATCAAAAGAGTCTCACGACCGATACCACCTCAACACCGCACTGATCGCAGGTGCCGGTCCCGTCGATTTGCACTTGCCTGGTTGCCGTCTGCGCCGCGAGCAGCAGCGCGGTCCACGTCTTGCCTAAATCGGTACCGGAGTATTCGTACGCATATGCGCCGATTGAAGGGCATGGCACCGGAGGCTTTGGTACGATAATGGACACCCGTATGGCGCCGGGTGTGGTGGGTGACGGCTGAACGATGACGTCGGTGGTTGTACCGACGAAGACCGATGCCTGACTACTGTTAACAAAAAATGTCAGGAAATAAAGAACAACAATGCCGGCAAGGTACTCGCGCAGGCATGCGCGCGCATGACCCGGTCGGTCTCTCCTGGAGACGTTAAGATTCGAAGGCCCGGTGTGTCCTAACAGACTCAGCGAAACGGAATTTTCGTTCGGGCGATTGGCGCTGTCTTTCCCTGATGTCACCGAGACAGTCATTGCGATTGCATCCCTGCGTTACCGTCCCTAGTCGTCTTTCTCTTGCGCCTTGATAATCGCTTTTGCAGTGCGGCGTTGTCAATGGCTTGATACCGTCATACAACGAATATTTCCGCTTTCCCATCGTCTTACACAATTCAGTCGACACAGGTCGGTTCGCGGCGCCGCTCTTGATCGATTGGATGTTTTTGACGTGTGCATGTCACGACGCCACCGCATACAGAAACTGTACTTGGCAGTTCGTGTCGCCGTTGTTGATGAAATACTGGATTCGGCTCCCGCTATTGACTGCGGCGACGAGCAACGCAAAGGCGGCTTTGTTGTTGTCTAGATTTGCATTGGCCCATGCAAGCCACGAACCCACTGGAC